>Ga0154631_1268_pt1 | contig 18999 bp, 15 predicted proteins | sample Rifle2008BG13ft_FD_116060 | JGI IMG/M metagenome (GOLD analysis project Ga0154631, IMG submission 116060) | Bacteroidetes bacterium RBG_13_42_15 | reverse complement strand
ACCAATGCCCTCACATATCAGGGAATTTATACTACCAAAATGGTTGATTATCCTGATTATTGGGATAGTACTGATTGTCATCTGGATTATTTTCAAACGCCGGAACTAAATTTGCTGTATCATTAAATAGTTATCACATAATTAGAGATAAAAGAGTTGAAGAATTATTGATAGGTTAGTTAATTATTTTAATCATCAATTTCACTAACGATTTTAGAATTGTTCACAACCAACAGTGTATAAACATAAATGCGCTTAGCGCAAGGAGGAAAGTATGTTATTAGTTAAAGTATTAATTATTGATGAAAAAAAGTACTGGCACCTTGTTGAGATTGTTCAGGGGGAGAGTTTGTATCCGGAACCGAAAACACCTGATAATCGGAAAATGGTAAAGGTCCTGATGACCGAAGATCAGTACAAAGAAGCTGTTAAAAATGGTTACGAGTGCGAGATTGTTTTGGACTATTCAAAACTTCCTGATCCTCGTGACGAGGTTTCAAAGACAAACCGTTATGAAGAGGCCCTGGCTAAACTTCGTTCAAAGAAAGGAGGTGCATAATGCCTTATCTTAATACACAGGAAGCTGAGACTAAGCTTGAATTGCTAAGTCTCCAGTATCCAGCCTTATGCAGGCTGGTGCAGTTAACCAATATTACTTATGAAGGCCGCACATCTCATGCGTTGATTTTGCGGACAGGATCACGAGTAAAGAGACCTGGTGTATATCTGGTAGGTTGCTTGCATGCCAGGGAATGGGGCAGTGCAGATCTCCTTTTATACCTTGCAGAAACACTCTTAATTTCATACACCAATAATACCGATGTTACTCTGATAGGTGCAACATTTACAGCTGACAAGATTCGTTCGATTCTTGAAAATGTTGAATTGATCATTTTCCCGGTGGTGAATCCTGACGGACGTACATACAATCAGGAAAGCGGTATTTCGTGGAGAAAAAATAGAGCGCCAACTTCTCAGGCTGGAGTTCTGGGTACAGATATAAACCGGAACTTTAATTTTCTTTGGGACTATCCTCAGTATTTCCTGCCTGGTACATATCCGGCTTCAACGAATCCTCAGTGGGAAACATATTATGGAACAGCCCCGTTTTCAGAGGCAGAAACAAAAAATGTAAAGGAACTTGCAGACCTGCATCCCAATATCCGGTACTTTGTGGATGTACATTCAGCCGGTCAGTTGCTCCTTTATCCATGGGGCGATGATACAAACCAAACCAATGATCCGTTGATGAACTTCCGTAACTCGTCATATAATGCAATGCGGGGAAATATAGATGATACAACTTACAGTGAGTACATGGAACAGGTTGACCTGACAAGGTATCAGAATACTTCCAACAGGCTGAAACTAGCGCTGCAACAGGTTCGGAGTAAGCAATATACTCCGGGTCCAACTTCTACAACACTCTACATCGTTTCAGGCGCATCCCTTGATTATATGTACTCCCGTCACATTGTTGACCGTACTAAACGAAAAATCGATACATTCCTGATTGAGTGGGGTCAGGCTTTCCAGCCGGCATATAGTGAAATGACAGAAATCATAATGGACGTTTCATCTGCGTTGATTGAACTTTGCCTGACGGCTCAGGAACTACCTCTCACAAACAAAACACCCGATCCATTGGATTTTAAAACCATTCAGCTTGGTACAACAAAAACCATTCAGTTAAGATTGGATAATTTAGGCATTGGTGCCGTCGAATTATTTAATATCCAGATTCAGGGTACCGGTTTTTCAATAAACCTGACCACACTTGGGCCGATTCAGGAGGGAGATCATTCATTTATACCAGTTACATTTGTACCTCCAGCGAACGGACCTGCAACAGGCAAGCTTATTTTCAAGTTCCGGAAACCGGGAGTTACCACTGAGGATATTGCAGATGTGCAGCTTTTAGCCGCTGGCTGCAGTGTTCCCAAAGGATCCTGTACTGCTCCAGTTTTCAGCCCGTCAAACTGGTTCGTTTGTCTTCTGTTAGCGATCGCTGCTCCGGCCGTAATACTTGGTATGCTCATTCTCATCTGGATACCGGGAATGTTGTGTGCTTTGAAGCGCTTTATTTTCAGAGTGCAGCATTGTACTCAGGGGAATGATAATCCCTGTATTGTACTAATTAAGTATACCTTATGGCCATTATCAAAACGAAACAATTGAAATACGAATCCTGACAACAAAGGAGAATTTTACTGATTCAGATTTCTAAATTTATAGTTTCTATTTCTTAATCGTTTTTGTAAGTTTCTTGACAGCTGCTATCAAACGGATTTTTCCAGCCAGAATGCCAGATAACTTGCCCAGAATTGTCATGCCGATGATATAAATAGTACCTGATATGTAATTTGACAAGTCCAACTTAAAATTCAATATGACTGCAAAATAAAGAGTACATAAAATTATCGCAATAAACAGAAAAACTGCTCCTTCGACACAGCCACATGCGTAATAGTACTTATTGAGAACAGATGACCATATTTGGTTGTCTTTTTCGGAAAGATCATTTAATTCGAGAATTATGGGCGAATGATTATATGGGTGCAGAGAGATCTTATGGTTATTTATTAGTTGTCCAAGCTCTGCTTGAGATTTTATTTGTATTGGAGCGGATTTTACCATTTCAAGCTAACTTATTGTATAAAAATACATAACATACCTTTACAATTTTAAAGCTTTTATAAACTGTTAAATTTAAGATAAAATTATCCTATTAAAATGTATATTCAAGGAATAAAATCCATTTTTATATTAGCTAAGTTGTTACAATGGAAAGTATCTAATATAATCCCGTTTTTCATTAAATATCTTTATAAGTAATATGCAAAATACATCTGAATTTATTTTTTGAATCATAAAACAAAGAATTTTAACTTAACAATCTATTTATATGCTTAGTATTAAAATTTTATTTATTAATTCCGAGGTTAAAATAAACTATACCAGGCAGATGAATTATATAGAGATACTATTACCTGCAATAAACCTCCGATTTTTTGATATCTGGAAACGGGAGGAGTATTCCTATAAATAGGCAGCATATTGGCAACCAGGTATTATTTGGTGGACTATTATTCCCTCGTTCTGGTTAATATGGGACGATTATTGTAGCATAATTACACCTTAACTTTTAACCATAAAAGGCGAAAATTGAACTAACGACATACATAGATAATGCTCTACTTAGTATACAGAAATCTCCTTAAACGATTTCGCTTTGTAATTAAAATTTGCTATGAAATTTGTGTTGTTAATTGAAATAAATTGTATTTGTATGATATAAAGATGTTCAATAGCAGATTTCACTTATAGATAGAAAATTCCTAGGCTTTATGTATTTAATTGATATTACTTTCTGCAATGCAGAAAGTTCTAAGTACATCTTTAATTCTTAAATATGTGAGTTGTCAGGAGTCTAAAGAGAGATGACAATTTATCTAAATGGATGGTGTTTTTTTTACCAAGGAGAACCAATCCGGCGTACTTATTGAAAAGAACCGCATTATAGTCATTTTACGCTAGGATGCATATGGTTGGTTGAACAATAAAATACAAGTTAATCTCAGTTCAAAATAGACACCAAAAGAGTTTGGCAGACAAGAACATCTTAATTATGCGGCGGACTCATAGAAAAATATCGCATTATTGCGATCTTACGCTAAGATGCGTGCGGGTGGATGAACAATGAATTACAAATTAATCTAGGTTCAGAATGGATAGTAAAAGATTCCGGCAGGTAATAATATTTATATTACCATGTGGATTCATGTAAAAATACCGCATTATAGCGATTTTACGCTAGGATGCGTATTGTTGAATAATAAAACACAGGGTGTATGAAAAGGTGTAATTAACTCTATAGTTATCATATGATCCTCAATATCAGATAGCTACAAAGAAGGTTCGGGAGGAGGCAGGATCGTTTTCGCAAATGAAGTTATAGTTCGTTTATACCTAAAAAAATCGTTTAATTCGAGAAATCAGTCTTCCATTAAAGAACCTGTATAAAAGAATTTCGGATTTAATGAACAGTTACTGATTCTGATGAGAGTTTTTCTTTTCGTTCACTCTTTCTATAAATGAACCAGTATGCAAGAGGTATAAAGAAAAGGCTCACGATTGTTCCCAGTGACATACCGCCGATTAATGCGAGTGCCATCGGACGCTGAAGCTCCGAACCAATACCCTGGCTGAACAGGATAGGAGCTGTGGATACGATCGATGCCAGTGCGACCATGATTATTGGCTTCATTCTTCGTGCCCCCCCTGTGTAAATGGCATCCTTCAGACCTAATCCCTCCGCCCTCAGATTATTGATCGTATCGACTTTAAGGATCGAGTCGTTAATGATTACTCCCGACATTACTATAAGCCCTATCATGGTAATAATGTTTATTGTCCCTCCCCACAATTTCACCAGCAGCAGTGCACCGGCGATATCAATCGGGATCTCAAGCAGAACAATAAACGGCTGTGTAAGAGATTCGAACTGTGCTGCAAGGATAAAATAGAGCAGAAGGAGAGCTACAATCAGTATTATTGTCAGCTCGCGGAAAAGCTTCTGTCCCGTAATCAGAGAACCGCTGAAAGCAACTGCCAGCGACGGATCGGATGTCACCAGACTTCTTATCTCACCTGTAATAACAGATGGCTTGTTTGTTGTAATATCCATACTTACAGGAACATACTCACCCGTCAATCCTCCCTTAATTGTTTTGTAATCATGAACCCGCTGTGCGCTGACTATCTCCTTTACGGGAATTAACTTCCCTTTTTTGTTAAGAACCATTCCCGACATCATGATATCGCTTATCTGTTTCTCCCTGTCCGACAGGACTATCGGAAGAAGCTCATAGGAAGCCCTCAGATCACCAATCACATTTTTATTCAGTGATATTTTCAGTGTATTATAAAGCGTCATCGGTTCAACATCATACAGCAGGAGGCGGTCAGGATCAATCCTGATATCTATTTTATCCTCCAGCGCCGGATTTGATATTCCTGCATCCGGCCATTTTTTACGTAATTTGTCAACAATCCCGGTCATCACATCAACAGGAGGAACCTCTTTCTCCTTCATCAGGCTGACCTCAACAACCAGAGGTGTCTGAGAGGCAGAAAATATTTTCTCGAAAATATTCTTCTGAGCTTCAATGCTGATCTGAGCTACAGGATGGTAATGGCTGATATACTCGTAAGAATTCTTTTCGATGGTCTCCCGCAGACTGTAGTCTTTAGCTTTCATATATACTTTCGATTGAGTATATGACTGGTTATAATCACGATTAAACAGGAATTGCTGTTCACCTACAAATGAATTTGTCTGTAACGTAAGATTGCCGCTTGATTCAATCATTGCTTTTACTCTTCTCAGGTTTTCGGTGATGTCTATATTCTCGTTCCAGTCTATTGTAACAACCAGCTCATCCTGTCTTACAGCCGGGAATCTCTCCTTTTCCATAACAATGAACAACCAGATCATGATCAGGATAATGGCAATGAATGAACCCATAACGGTCTTTCTGTATCTGAAGAAGAAATTCATTCCCCCTTCGTATCTCGCTTCAAGGTTTTTCAGGCTGATCTTCTTTACCAGTTTTGTCAGCATACCCTCCCTGCCGTTCCTGTAAAGAAGGTAATAGATGGTAGGAAGAAGGGTGATACCGACCATCAGCGATACTCCCTGCCCTATTACAATGGCTATTGCCTGGTCATAGAACAGTGCTCCTGAAATTCCGCTCAGGAAGATCAACGGGATAAAAACAGCACACGTTACCAGTACAGATGAGATCAGTGGTGTAATAACCTCGTTTGTACCCCTTGCACATGCATCGGAAAGAGACAAACCCCTGTCAATCCACTGGGTAATATTTTCAATTACAACTATTGAATTATCAATCATCATCCCTATCCCGAGGATCAATCCTGCCAGGGAAATTATATTAATTGAAAGTCCGATCAGGTAAAAGAACAGGAGGCTGATTACCAGTGTGGCCGGAATGCTGAATCCGATTATCATAGGCGACTTGCCGTCTTTAAGAAAGAAGAACATTAGGAGGAATGCGAGTATCCCTCCTGCAAGAAGACTCTGCCTGAGGTTTGAAATTGAATAATCAAGAAGGCGGGTCTGGTCCTGGGATATTTCAAACTGAAGCTGAGGGTAGTCCTTCCGGAATACATTCAGTATCTCTGTCATCTGTTTTTCAAGGGTAGCCATCCTGGCTGTTGATTCCTTTATTATTGCAAGAGAAACTGCCCGTTTGCCATTTGAATAATAGACTCCGCGAGGTCTCTCCTGCCTCAGACCAACCTCAGCTATATCTTTGATTTGTAGTATCCTGTCACCTCTTTTGATATAGATATCCTTTACATCATTGAGTTCTTTCAGGTATGAGCTGAATTCGAGATTATACAAATATTTGCCATCCTTCACCAGTATGCTGCCAATATTAATATTGTTTATCTGAACAGCTTCCGTAATATCATCTGCGGTTATACCGAGACTCCTCATTTTACTTTCATCAGGACTGATGTAAATCTCCCTCTTCACCTGTCCGGTTATATCGGCCATCCCTATTTCCGGAAGCTGTTCTATTCTTTTTTTGATCACTGTTTCAGCAAACTCACTCAGTTCTATGAATTTCTCTTCACCTGCAAGGGTGTCAGTGAGAGTTATATTAAGCATGAATACGGGGATATCAGTTGCACTTGCTTTTATTATCCTGGGTCGCTCAAGATCCCTTGGGAGGTTATTCATAGCGCCGTCAACCTTTTCGTTAACCTCCATAAAAGCAAGGTTGATATCGTTCCCGAATTTGAATGAGAGCCTGATCAGGGCGCTTCCGTTCCTGGATTCCGATTCAATATTGTCAAGTCCCGGTACCTGCAGCAGGTTACGTCTGAGGATGCTCACAACCGTGTTTTCAATTTCCCTGGCGCTGACATCGGAGCGTGAGATGGCGACGGTTATTTCAGGAATATCAATATCGGGCATCAGTGAAACTGGAAGCCTGTTCGAAGCTACTATTCCCAGTAACAGCAATGCAAGAAAAGTCATTATTACCGCTACCGGGCGGGTTATGAGGAATTTTACCATAGTTTATTTTGTCTTGCAGGTCTTGCAGGTCTTGCAGGTCCTATCTATTATTTGATTTCAAATATTTAATAAACTTACTTAGACTATTAATAAGTTGTTGTAATTTATTTCTTCTTAACAATGCTTCGCTACCGGAGATATATTCCTGATCTTCTGCTATGTAATACATGTTCTTTACTTCACCGGCAGAGCCTTTTGAAATGTCCAGAAATTGTCGGAATTCAGCATCACTTCCCCTGCAGAATCCTTCACTTATATTATTCATTATTGATATCCCGGCCCGTGTCGCCTGATCCCGGAAACCAAAATCCCGGCATTTCCTGAAATCCCGGTAAAACTGATTAACGATTTCCCTGGACATTCTCCAGATTGCCAGATCCTCAAAATTCTTGATAGTTACCATTTTAGCACGATTTAAATTTAAAAATCAATTATCTTGACTTGCACGACCTGCAGGACTTGCAGGACTTGCAGGACAGTTTCTTTTTAGCATAATTGGCTGATATATCACAAGTCCTATTAAGCTGAAAATCAGTCCGCTGATGGTGGCAGCTGCAAGGGCGAACCAGAATCTTTCATCTTTTCCTGTGAGGAGGAACGGAACGAGTCCTACAATAGTGGCAACAATAGAGAGCATGATCGGAATTATTTTACCGTTGAAAGCTTTGACATAAGCTGCCCGTTCGGGTAACCGCGGTTTTCGTCTTCGGAGGCTGTTATAGTCATTCAGTATATACAGCGTTGCATTTACCACTATGCCGCAAAGCAGAATCATTGCCGCAAATACTCCCTCATCGGCAACGATATTGAAGATATGGAATGTAATAAATACGCCAATAAAAGAAAACGGGATAAGACTGATCACAACAAACGGCTGTCTGAATGATTCAAGGAGGATCGCGCATATAAAATATATGATTACAATAACCAGGAATAAAAGGTAATAATTTGTCTTCTTCTGGCCCCACCAGTAAGTATATGAACTGCTTTGTGCATTATATCCGAGTGGCAGCAGGGCATTTGTCTCATCTATGTTTCTGTCGAGAATAAGCTTTCCCAGCTCATAATTGCCAATGAAATCGTAACCGACAGTTATAACATATTGCTGATCTTCACGACTGATTGTTGCATCAGACACTTCTCGGGTGATATTTGAAAAATCTTTCAGCTTTACATATCCTCCTGATAAAGTTCTCAATGGAGCATTATTAAGGTTCCAGTAGTCATATTCATTCGATTGAAGAGATTTGATATTTACAGGAGCCATTACACCGCCAATAAAAACTGACTGAAGAGCGGATGTTCCTCTGGAATACCTGCTTGCTTCATTATAAGCAAATGCTACATTTGAATTGCTTTCCGCGAGTGTGAACTTATCCATCCCGAGCCTGTTCCTGTAGACTTTCCTTGTTCTTCCAAAAATATAATTGCCATAATCGGCTCCAAGGAGATAAACTTCTTTTATTCTCCCTTTTCCGCTTGCAATGAGCCTTTCTCTGAGATCCTCGCAATAACCGTACAATTCGTCATAATTATATCCCTTCATTATTACCTTATAACTTGTATTGATATAATCGCTGTAAACCTGGTTGCTGAAAGGCTTCCCGACACCATAGACTGATGCATTATAACTGCCTATGCTGTTCATATAATCTTCAATCCTGATCTTTAGAACAAAAGGGAAGATTGTAAAATCATACTTCGGCCTGAATGTTATTGAAACAGTAGCACTCTCCGCGCTGTAGATGCTTGTGGTGAACATATCTATTTCGTTATATGCCGCAAGCATATTTTCCAATCCTTCACAGGTAGTGTTCATATCTTCTATTGTAAGGCCCTCCTCGCTCAATTCTATTCTTACTGTAAGTTGTGTACGCTGAACCTCATCAGAACCACCATAATAATAATAGAACGTGCTGTTTTTTATCTTTTCATTAAAGAGTCTGAAGGTGCCGCCAAGTACTTTATTAATGACCGGCTTTATATCCTGGACATATTTCCGGTTACCCAGAGTCTTGTTATAGAACATCTGTAACTTTGTACGATCCTCATCCTTAACCTGGTTCCTTGTATCTTTTGGCAGTGAATCGGGTAGATAAAAAACCGGCAGACCGAACACAAGAATGGCCGCAATAACAAACGCTGTCCTGTATCTTATGATAAAATCAATACTTTTAAGATACTTCTTTGTAAACCATACAGCTCTTCTTTTCTTCCTGATGATCAGCGAATTGAATTTCGGGGTAAGCCTGATTTTTTCAATAAGAGAGGGTATAAAGAAGAGAGCAACCCCAAGCGACACCGACAGGTTGATAATCACCACTGCCGCGAAATCGGAAAGTGTTACTTTTGAAGTTTCATCAAGGAAGAAGATAACAGCCAGCGCTCCTATAGTGGTAAGAGTTGCTGCCAGAAGAGATATCCCCACCCTTCTGTTCCTGTGAAACCTGATATGATCAGTCATCACAATGGTATTATTGATTATGATACCAAATGAGACCGTTATGCCGGCAAGTGAATAAAGATGTATTTCAAGCTTGAACAGGTAATAAAAGATGAAAGCTATCAGTATATTGGCTATCAGGCTTATGGCGATTATCAGCAGGTATTTCAGCTCACGGCTAATTGCAAGAACAAACAGGAGCAGCAGGACGATCGAAAGAACTGCTCTGAAGATATTCTTTGAGATTTCCTCTTTCAGGTAAATTGTATTATCGAACGATGTCCTTATGCTGTAACCTGCAGGCAGTTCCTTTTTGATCTTCTCAATGACTGATTTCACATTATCAGCCACCTGAATAGTATTTACATTCTTGCCAGCACTGACGTTTATATTAATGGTATTCAATCCGTTAATACGGTAATAGTTATAAGGACGCTGATCGTGCAGTTTTATTTGTGCAACATCAGTCAGATGGATTATCCGTCCAGATACCTTGGCAATGGGAATATCGTCCCACCTGAAAAAGGGTGAGTTGTTACCTTCAAGAGTAAGATATGTTCTTTTCCCCTGTCCCTCAGCTGAGATCTCCGCAGCTCCTCCCAATTCCAGTTCAAGAAGATAATTGCTGACAGAGCTGTTTATCGCTGATGAGCTTAAACCCATTGAAGAAAGCTTCTGCTGGTCGTACGTGATCTCCCACTCCTGTGGGGTGGCTCCATAGATATTAACACTGTAAACACCATCTACAACAGCTATGGCTGGCTTTATCAGCTCTTCAGCAAGGTTATAAATATATGAGGGGCTGGCATTCCCGTTAAGCTGGAAGCTCAATATGACAGAACCCGTCTGGTTCGATGGCATATTCATCGCTATTAAGGGATAAGACACCCTGTCAGGAAGCCTTTTTCTTGATTCTCTGAGAAGTGAGGCCACCTCGAATCGTTTGGCGTTGAGATCCACATTTTTATCGAATTCCACCGTTATGGAACCTCCCTCATTAACTGTGGCAGAAGATATCTTTTTAACGCCCGTGACAGTTGTAAGGACACCTTCCATCACTGTTGTAACCTCCTGTTCCACAACGCGTACCGGGGCTTCTGGCCATGTCCAAGAAATTGTAAGGGAAGGAAGATACCTGGATGGATTAAGCTGTAATGAAAGCAAAGGGATCATTGCCGCACCGACAATTATCAGCATTACAAAGAGTATGTTGACAGTGAATGTGGAGAGAAAAGAGCTGTAATGAGGTTCCCGGTTCATTGCTCCCTCACAATTGTTTCGTGTGCAAGGTTCACATTACCGCTTACAATTACCAGATCACCCGGCTCAATGCCCTCTTTTATTGAAACACTGGTACTGTTCTCGAATTCCACAATAACATATTTCCATATTGCCAGGGAATCCTGCCGGACAAAGATCACATCTTTACCCTGCCTTATCACAAGAGCTTCTTTAGGTACAACCAGCCTGTCCCGGACAGGTTTCCGGATAACCACCTTTACATTCATCCCGTCAATAAGCCGGCCGTTATTCCTGAATTCAGCTCTTACTTTTATCATACCTGATTCATCAACCTGTGGATTTATCTGGCTGATTTTACCCGTAATGAAGGCGCTGTCGTTTATGAAAGGAATTATTCCTATAGGCATTCCTTTGTTCACAAAACCAAATTCAGACTCAATAACCTGGAACTCAACTTCCATCACTTCATCGAAAATGATTGTACAAAGGCTGGTATAGTTCTGTGAAGGATTCCACTGCCTGGCTTCGAGATTAGCCACACTTCCGCTTAATGGTGCATAAATGTGGGTGTTGTTAAAATTGTACTCAGCAGCTTCAAGAGAAATTACTGCATTGTTCAATCCGCTTCGAATACGGGAGAATTTGACAACTGATGACGGAAGTCCTGAAGTATCCTCGGTAAGATGGTAGGACAGCAGATCATCTTTAAAGTTGATCTTTGCTTTTTCAAGATCTTCCCGGGCTATTAACAGCTGAGTTTTATATTCAAAGTCTTCAATTACAGCGAGCAGGTCTCCTTTCCTGACCTTCTGGCCGTTCTGTATGTAGATCTCTTTTATTATACCATTTACTTTAAAAGGGATTTCAGCTTTTTGAGATGAGTATGCCTTGCCATTGCTGATAAGCTCGTGGTAGAAGGTTGATGGTACAAGTTTAATGGTTTTCACAAGGACAGCTTCCGGCTTTGAAGAACGGCGGGCTATTTCCTCCAGGTTTTCTGCTGTTTTCGGTTTGCACGAAAAAACTAATGCTATAAATAATAGCAAGTAGACAGTGACATTAACTCTCATTCTATAACTGGCTTATAATGAAGTTTGTATTAACAGATTATAAATTTAAACAAGAATTCTCAATTATTCCAGTTTTTTGACTAAAAGTTTCGTTGAAAAGATCTTGCAAACATGCCAGGCCCTGCGCTCTCTGCGCTCATCCCTGTGCTCTGCGCCCTGTGCTCTGCGCTCTGTGCCCTGCGCTCTGTGCCCTGTGCTCTGTGCCCTGAGCTCTGTGCCCTGTGCCGCATGCCGCGCACCGCGAACCGCTTGCCGCATGCTCTTATTTCTTTAATCTCACTAACATGAGTACCGGATTATCCGTCTCTTTCAGGCTTTCTGCCAGATTTTCAAGCTGTTTTTTCTTTTCTGGGTATTTGGAGATTGAGTTCTTAAATCTTGGACTATTTACTAAGTTCTTAAGGTTATACGCACTTAGTTTCAAATATTTGCTCTAAAGTCATATATTGTGTCAATTTTCCTAAAGGATTATCTATATACGATTTTGGTAATCGATAGTTACCTGGACTTAAAATGAAGTTTGCCCTGTATGAAAAATCAAGATTAATTGAATAAACAGTATCGAGAAACTGATTCCAATAGACTAGGTTGTTGTTATATATATAAATTCCTCCACCAGCTAGATAATTACTTTTAAATAAAGGTAACGAACGATCCTTTTTCTTTAGTAACTTACCTAGTGTGTCAGATAATATCCAATCATATTTTGAATACTGATATTGAAGGTTATATGTTATAAAAAGACAATCATTATAAAATTGAATCTCATCAATACTCCCACCATATTTATTTAATGAAAAATCCCTCAGAAATTCTCCTGCAACTGAAAAGACTTTAACAATATTTCCAAAGTCGCAAACATATAATGTTCCTGTTTTTTCATCTACAGTGAATTCAGATCCTCTTATATATTCCCCAGGCCCCCTTCCATATTTTCCAACTTTATTTAGAAACTTACCATCTCCTCTAAAAGTCAATATTCCTGTTTCATTTTCAAAAAGATATATCTTATTATTAACATATATCGGAGCAAAATTAGGATTTGTCCCATCAATTGGAATACTATTATCAAACTGTACATAGGTTATATCATCTGCTATATCAGATAAACTAATCTCCTTTTCTTCAATCTCTTCAGGATTAAATACATAGAATTCATTATTATTCTCCTTACAAGACATTGATAGAACAAGAAATATTAGTATGTTTTTTACTTTCATTTAGAATCTATTGATAATCTGTTTATTAAAATTATAATAAGATGTTGGCTCGTAAAGCCAAAATCTTCATTCAATAATTTATAGGTATCAGAAATAAATACCTCCTATTACTATCAAATAAAAACCTATAAGGCTTATCAGCAATTCCACACACCATGCTGTCCAGGTATATCATTGCAGAAATCTTCACATTGCTCTGGAGACGTTGCTGCCATTGCATACCCATTTGTAAAGGTGCAACAAACCCCATTACCTCCTCTTAAGGCTATCAATTCCTCATTTTTCATTAATTTTTCGGAATTGATCTATAATTTACTGAGTTTTTTCATAACACAATATATTAAGTTTATATATTACAATTAATTTCTCTGGTTTATCCTTTCACAGACCGTAACCGAAATCACGGAAAATGGTTATCTTCGCATTGATACACCCCCTTTCTGTTAAAGAAAGGTCGGGGCAGGAAGTGGCATAGAGCGAAGAGCTCAGGGCACAGCGAAAAGCTTCTTGCCCTTCTCTTTTGATTTTGAAATCGCTTTAAATCATCTAAGCCAATAATTTGTTAGTTATTAATAGATTATCGATTATCAAAATGATATCCGACGGTTTTATCTACAGTACCCTTCCAGTCATGTATTATGAATTTTTTTCGGGATTTCCTGAAATCGTTGGTAATCCATGGTTCGTGAATTAGCAAATCATCAGATAGTTCTTTATCATGAATAGTTCGCATTGCATAAATCATTGGCGCTCCATGGGAAGCAGGAAGAGGAAACTTCAACACAATTTCACGATTTATTAAAGTACAAGCCGGGTGAATATATTTTATTCCTTCAGGAACGTTAAGCCCTCTTTCATTTACATTTTGTATATCACCGATTCCATAAGCATCTGCTCTCAATTTACTTTCCAGGTCTTCCACGAATCCTCCGTTCAGAACGATAAGATCAGAATCAAGCAGAAGTATTTTTTCAGTTTGAATATATTTTATCCCAAAAGCCATACCAGGTCCGTGATGAATATTGTAGGGAAAATGTATAATCTTTACTTCATACTTTCTTTTTAATCGTATGATCTTTTTATAATTATCTGAATCTGATCCATCTATCACTAAAAAAGGGATATCATAATATTTTCTGAACGAAGAAAGCAGTCTATCAAGAACATCAGGCGTATTATAATTTACGGTTAGAGCTGTGATCATATTTCAAACCGATATCTAAATTTAAACTCTACCGTTTAATCATACTTTTAAGCGGCTTAATAAACCTGTATATCAACCTGCTGTTATCAGTAATAATATCAGCAGTCCCAGTCATATCATTTATAAACCCAAGCTCTCTTCCATAGGTTGTTCTCATTCCGTTAATAAGCTCAATCTCTGCAATATATGAATCTTCCACAGGAACAAGTGAAATCGAATTGATCCTCCCTTTTATTACCCCAAACTCCATATAAGGATAGCCCGACAGCTTAATGTTGACTTCCTGCCTCTCCCTTACCTTACCTAATCCTGAAGATGGTACTTTAGCTCTTATAATAATCCTGCTTGGATTTTCAGGTATTACCGTGGCCAGTATTTCGCCCGGATTAATAACCTGATTCTCGTTCCAGAAACTGGTGAAGGTAATTGTCCCCGTAACCGGACTTTTAACCATGTATTTCTCTTCCCATTGACCTATTGATACTTTGAGTAATTGTAAAGCCTCATTTATATCTGTATTGTACTGATTTGTCTCCTTCTCAGACTGTATTTTTAAATCCAGCAGCGATTCTTTCATTTTTAGTAAAGAGGATTCAGTATTTTTCACAGATGATTTCAATGTGCTGAAGGATATCTTTTTCTGAAGTAAAGCCTGTCTGGACTGCTCAAACTCATTAATGGAAATTGTATAATTGCTTCTGTGAAATAACAGAGAATCCCGATGATAACTGTTGAAAGCTAACTGAAGATCCTCTTCCGAAAGAATTCTTTGATTTTCAAGTTCAGAAATATATTCTTCCTGTCTCTTTATCTGCTTTTCAAGAAGTTCCAGTTTCGATGGCATATATGCCTGATCGATATATTCTTTATATTTGACAAGAAGATTAAGAAGCCGGATCCATGAGCTTTGCACTTCACCAAGCAATAAATTCACCGGGTATTTTATGTCTTTAACAACTATAATCCAATTCGTTGATTCATTAAATGATCCTATATAAGAAGCTATGGTTTTTATGTCATCCCATTCAGCCTGGTTGTCAATAATAGCGACAGGCTGGTTTTCTGTTACTTTCTCGCCGTTATTGACAAAGAGTTTTTCAATTTTCCCTCCTGCCCTCGATACCAACGAAGCAGGAGAGTTAAAAGTTGTGATCGTGACAGGAACCGTAACAATATCAGGGTAGTTGATGAACCAGCTTACTCCGACAATTGACATAACAATAGCAAAAAATAGGAACAATCCCCATTTCAGGAAGCTTCCCGGGATTTCGGACATTACTTCCTGCATTTCCGGGCTACGGATTTCGTGCTTATTAAGTTCCGGCATATCTGTTGAGGCTCAGGGCGTGGGGCTCAGAGCTCAGAGCTAAGAGCGAGGAGCTGATAAGTATAATTATTCATTTTAATGATTTTCGGAAATTTGTTATTCTCTTACTTAGTGTCAATAGTTTTGATTTAACTGTGTTCTTTTAGTTATGAGAAGTAATTTTTCTTCGTTCAAAAATGTGAAGTATGTTAGCACATTCAAATACTGAACGTCGGGCTATATTGAGAAAGCTGGCAAATTCCTTATCTGAAAAGGAACCAGAACCTTCAGCAATATTATTGGAAATACTTATTGTTGCAGATCTAAGCTGTTCTGCAAATTTAAAAAGTCTTTTTTTGTCAGCCTCATCTGCATAATCAAACAAAATATCAGAAATTTCAATTGAATCTTTCCAAATATCTAGTTGTTCGAACCTGAAATCCACCATACTATGTTTTTATTATTCATTTCTTTAATATCCATATTACCTTTTTTATACTCCACGCCCCACGCCCCATGCCCCCTGCTCCATGCCCTCAGCCACCCAGCTCCAACTGATCCTTCACCAGATTATAATATGAGCCTTTCTTTTCCACAAGTTCTTTATGGGTTCCTGTTTCGACTATCTCGCCCTTTTCCAGAACAACAATCTGATCTGCATTTTTTACTGTACTTAGTCTATGTGCTACTATTACTACTGTTCTGCCCTTAAAGAAGCTGCCAAGGTTTTCCATTATTGTCTTTTCGTTCTTTGCATCAAGAGCATTTGTAGCCTCATCAAAGAAAATAAAATCCGGTTCTTTGTAGACAGCTCTGGCTATCAGTAATCGCTGTTTTTGACCAGTACTCAGTCCATGACCGTCATTACCGATTCTTGTATTATAGCCCAGAGGCAGACTCTCCACAAACTCTTTTATGTTTGCTGTTTCAGTAGCTTTGATGATCTTATCCTTATCAGGAATATCATCTATAAGCCCAATATTCCCTGCTATCGAATCAGAGAAAATATAACCCTCCTGCATTACAACTCCACATCTTTTACGCCATTCACCCTGGCTGAAACGCTTAAGAGGCGTACCATTGAGAGAAATTTCTCCCTCAACAGGAGTATAGAATCCAAGTATTAATTTAATCAGGGTGGTTTTACCACTACCGCTTACACCTACAATTGCTGTTACCTTTTTTGCAGGTATTGCGAGTGAAACATTATTAAGGACTTTCTCCGAATGTGGTCCCTCGTACTGGAAAAGCAGGTTTTTTATTTCAATATCTTTATCTGAAGGTATATCTCTGATTTTATCGTCTTCGGGCTTTTCTTCATCTTCCTTGTTATGAATTTCACCCAGACGTTCGAGACTTATTCTCGCATCCTGTGCTGCCTGTGTAAAACCAATAAATTGCTGTATCGGTGCATTTAACTGACCTATAATATATTGTATGGCCATCATCATACCGAGAGTCATTTGCCCCTCTATTACTGCTCTTGCAGAGAGAAATGAAATGAAGATATCTTTTGTCTGGTTGAGAAGAACCGCACCGAGCTGCTGGTTCTGGTTAAGCAGCATGCTTTTAAGGCTGACTTTAAAGAGTTTTATCTGTATTCTTTCCCACTCCCATCTCTTTTGCTTCTCGCAGCTGTTTAACTTAATCTCCTGCATTCCGGTAACAAGCTGAACAATATTACTCTGGTTTGCAGCGCTTTGCTGGAAACGCTTATAGTCCAGCTCTCTCCTACGCTTCAGGAACAATACGACCCAGCCTATATATAAAGTACTGCTAAGAATAAAGATCCCAAGTATGCCCAGGTTATAGGTTGCCATTATGACTATATACATAACCAGGGTGATAACAGCGAATATTATACTGATAAGAGAATCTGTAAGAAATATCCTTATGCGGTTATGATCTCCGATTCGTTGCATTATATCTCCGACCAGCTTGACATCAAAAAAAGATATGGGCAGTTTCATCAGCTTGACCAGGAAATCGGAAATAAGTGAAATGCTTATCCTGCTTGTAATATGGAGGCTGATCCAGTTTCGAAGCAGTCCATTGGCAGTCTGGCTGAGAGTAAGTATAAGCTGAGCAACAAGAACCATTATTACAAAGGCAATGTTACTTGTGCCTATTCCGGTATCGACAAGTGACTGGGTCAGGAAAGGAAAGGTAAGGCTTATAATGCTGGCCGTGAGCATACCGAGCATAAGCTGAAAGATGAACTTTTTATAAGGTCTAATATAGCCAAGAAGATACAGAAAGCTAAGCTTCTTTTTATCCTCATCTTCCTGCCTGTAAAATTCAGGAGTAGGCTCCAGAAGAAGGGCAGTGCCTTCCTCGATACCTTCTGATTTAGTACTATACCAGCATTTGCAGAACTCTTCTTTTGTGTATTTTAAAAGCGCTGTTGCCGGATCAGCCACAAAAACCTCATCCCCGGCCCTTCTCCCAAGGGAGAAGGGAGAAAAACCCTTTTTCTTCTTAATTTTATATACAACGATAAAGTGTCGTTGGTTCCAGTGGACTATACAGGGTAGCGGGACTTCATCGCGAAGTTGTTCCCATGTTAACCGATAACCACGTGTGCGGAAGCCTATGCTTTCTGCAGCTTCGCTGATACCAAGAATTGAAACCCCTGTATTGGTCATGAATGATTTTGAACGAAGCGACTGTAAAGAATAAGATCTACCATAAAATTTTGCAATCATACGGAGACATGTTGGGCCACAATCCATTGAATCGAGCTGTTTATAATAAGGGAATTTCATTTTGTATATAGGGAAAAAACTAGAATAATATTTGCCTCCTGCTCTGTGCTCTGTGCTCTGTGCCGTATACCTATTCCTTCAAACTCACCAATACCAGTACTGGATTATCTGTCTCTTTCAGACTTGCTGCCAACTTCTCAAGCTCTTTTTTCTTTTTGGGGAATTTGGGGGTTGAGTTTTTAAATTCTTCTGAAGCAACATGGTTTTTAAGAGTTAAAGCATCAACCATTGATAAGATTGTGTTATCGTCTTTTATAGTTCTGGGTAATATGTTAGGACCTCCATCTAAATCGTTTATAATACCCTCACTCCTATTAAATAAAGTCTGATAATTATTCTGTTTTGACCCAATAAAACTATATATTAATATATCAGGATATTCATACTTATATATAAATTCGTAATAAACATAATCGCCAAATTCAAACAAATTCAATGGTTGTATATAATTTTTAACAATATCCATTCCATTATACATTGATCGAGCATCTGGAGTTATCAGTTTTTTACCGACTTCAATGACTAAGTGAGGTTTAAAGTCCATTTTCTCGTAAACATATATTTAAATACTCCCCATTCTCAGACCACGGATTTACAAAAATAAGTTTTCTTTTTTATTGATATTTTTCTCTTAAACA
>Ga0154631_1175_pt2 | contig 22512 bp, 15 predicted proteins | sample Rifle2008BG13ft_FD_116060 | JGI IMG/M metagenome (GOLD analysis project Ga0154631, IMG submission 116060) | Bacteroidetes bacterium RBG_13_42_15 | reverse complement strand
TGTAACAACATTTTCGCAAAATGTTATGATCTCCCCGGCGCTTCATGACGGACAACTTTTAATAATTGCTGTCAACAAAGTGAATTCACCGCAAAAAATCGATATAAAAGTTTCGGGACCAACATTAAGCACAGCCAGGGTTTTGTTTGAGAATCGCTCAGTGCCAGTCTATTCAGGAACATTTTCAGATTACCTGCCAGCTTTTGGTTCGCAGGTTTACCTGATCAATACCCGGCCTGTCAGAGAAGCTGTAAAACCTTATAAAGGCAACCTTGTAACGGATCCCGGATTTGAGGATATATCGAGTACAGGCGTACCGGCATCATGTTATGCATGGAATGAAGGTGACAGGGGGGCAACTTATTTTCTTGATTCAAGGGAACATTTTGAAGGAAATCATTCGCTAAGACTGATAACACCTCAGACAAATAAAGGCATACGGTTGCGGTTTTTCCCTGTAAATATTTCGAAGGGCAGGTCATATATGCTGACAATCCGGGCAAAATCAGATGCCGGATCCGAATTGAAAGGTGAAGCACCCTGTTTCGAACTGGGACTGGGAGAATTTGGAAGGACAAGGTTCTATCCGGGGAATGAATGGCAGCAATTTGTAACATCTGTTACAATTCCCGCTGACACAATCCCTTCCCCCAGGGTTAATGCCATCCTCAGAATGCCGGGAAAAGGGACTGCCTGGTTCGATATGATCCAGGTCTTTGAAGCTGTTGATATAAACAGAAGCATTAATCCGGAGATTAAAAATAATATTTGGTATGAATAAAATTATTACTGTTTTTTTTGGAGTAATCCTGATTGTTTTACAAAGTTGTTCAGGTAAAAAAATGAATACTAATTATGAAGGAAATCCTCAGCCTTTGATGCAGAATGCATATATCAAACTGCCATTGGGCACCATAAAGCCGGAAGGCTGGCTGAAATCGCAGCTGCAAGCACAGGCAGAAGGTCTTACAGGCAACGTTGACGACTTCTGGCCCGATCTTGTCAATTCCTCATGGAGAGGTGGCGACGGAGAAGCATGGGAAAGAGGTCCGTATTACCTTGACGGTCTGGTTCCCCTGGCTTATCTCCTTGATGATGAAAACCTTATTAAGAAAGTGAACAGCTGGATCGGACCAATAATCGCCAGCAGCAGTGATACTGGATGGTATGGTCCTGCAAAGAATAAGGACAGATGGCCCCTGGCAGTAGCAAATAAGGTTCTGATGCAGTACTTTGAAGCAACCAACGATGACAGGGCGATTGAAGTTCTGAAAAACTATTTCAGGTATCTGCACAAAACCCCGCCTGACTGGCCCGATAAGGACTGGCGCGGCGTGCGGGCAATGGAAAATGCCGTAACAGGTTACTGGCTTTACCGGCAGACAAAAGAGGAATGGATCCTTGATGTAATTCGTTCAATTCAGGAAAACAGCTCCGACTGGACGACCTATTATGAGAAATTTCCATGGGATTCTGCAGCCTCTGCCGGAAAGAAAATTCCACTGAACTGGGGACCGGATGGTCTGACCGCCCATGTGGTGAACAACGCCATGGCAATTAAATATCCGGGGCTCTGGTTCCAGCAATCCGGTGATAATAGATTTAAGAATGCCGTATTTGACGGGATCAGCAAATACGATCTTAACCATGGGCAGGCAGGAGGAAGGTTTTCAGGCGACGAGCATCTGTCGGGGAAATCACCCGATCGCGGCACTGAACTTTGTTCAGTTGTTGAATATATGTTTTCGCTCGAAGAACTCTATGCAATATTCGGCGATATCCGGCTGGCTGACCGGCTTGAACTGCTTGCATTCAATGCCCTGCCGGGAACCACAACACCTGACCTGTGGGCACACCAGTATGACCAGCAGTCAAACCAGGTTATTGTAAACAGTGATAAAAGAGCCTGGAGCACCAATGGAAACTATTCAAACATTTACGGACTTATGCCAAATTTTGCCTGCTGCCTGGCAAATATGCACCAGGGCTGGCCGAAGTTTACCCAGAGTCTCTGGATGGCAACAAATGACAACGGGCTCGCCGCGGTGGCTTATGGCCCTTCAAAGGTGACGGCCAAAGTCGGGAATCGTGAGGAGGTGACAATTCTGGAAGAGACAGATTATCCTTTTAACGGACTGATCAGGTTCAGCTTCGTGTCTGAAAAACCGGTCAGGTTCTCTCTTTACCTGAGAATACCAGGCTGGGCGGAGAATGCAGCAATAACATATAAAGGAAAAACAATAACAGAAAAAGGAGGCTCAAATGTAAGGCTTTATGCCCGATGGGATCCTGGTGATGTTATTGCAATGGAGATACCTATGAATATCAGGCTGGAAAAACGATATAATAATTCACTATCAGTACTGAGGGGTCCGCTTTATTTTTCGCTGAGGATTGACAAAGAATACAGGGATGTCGTAATAAATTATGATAATTTTAGCTATAAAGGCAGTGTCGACTGGGAAATCCATCCGGGGAGCCCCTGGAACTATGGCCTCATGATCGACAGTAACGATCTGACCCGGGGTGTGGAACTGGCAGAAAATGAGGTTAACAGGTATCCGTTTGCAGACAGGGGCGATATGATCTGGTCAGCCGACTCAGCAAAATATTTTCCCTGGGACAGAGATGCGCCAGTTGTAATAACAACCCGCGGAATGAAGATCCCAGGCTGGACACTGAAAGACAACTCGGCAGATACCCCGCCTTTAAGTCCGGTCAGACCGGAAGGCACAACCGAAGTAATTCAGCTTGTGCCTTACGGATGTGCAAGGTTAAGGATTACCGAATTCCCGGTAATCGATCTGACTCAGATGGTTGAAGTGATCAGATAGAAATATCTAATGGGTCTGTTTTTTCTTTAAGCCATTCTTTTTCATCACCTGAAAGGTAAGGGCTCAGCTTATCATAAACTTGCGAGTGATAGGCATTAAGCCAGTCAATCTCTTTCCGGTCCAGCAATGTTCTGTCGATCAGTGATTTTTCGATATAACACAATGAGACAGTATCAAATCTCAGGAACTGACCAAATTCAGTCTCTTCATCCTCATAACAGAGAATAAGATTCTCGATCCTTATCCCGTATTCTCCCTCCCTGTAGATTGCCGGTTCATTTGAAGTAAGCATACCGGATTCGATAACAGTTTTATTATAAGCAGGACTTATACTCTGAGGTCCCTCGTGAACATTAAGGCAATAACCCACACCATGCCCGGTTCCATGAGCATAATTAATGCCTGCTTCCCACATAGCTCTTCTTGCGCTGAAATCCAGCTGGTAACCTCTTGTCCCTTCCGGAAATTTTGCGAGGGCAAGACCAATATGACCTTTAAGTATCAGGGTAAAATCTTTTTTCTGCCCCGGTGAAGTGATCCCGACAGGTATTGTCCTCGTAATATCTGTTGTCCCTCCCATATACTGGCCCCCTGAATCAACAAGCAACAGGCCTCTGTCCCCGATTTCCGCACCTGCACCAGTCTCCGGTGTGTAATGAGGTAATGCACTGTTTTCATTAAAAGCTACGATAGTTGCGAATGATGGTTCAATAAAATCTTCCTGCTGTTCCCTGAGCTCAACCAGCTTATCTGCCAGGAAACTCTCTGTCATCGGTAATTTACCATGGTTATTGTCAAACCAGTAAAAGAACCTGGTAAGTGCGACTCCGTCTTTTATCATAACATTGCCAAGATTCTCAATTTCTGTTTTGTTCTTTATTGACTTAAGCCGTCCCGGAATACTGATACTCTCGATGATCTTTGATCTCTCCCTTATTGAAATATACAGGGCGACAGATGTTGTAGCAGGATCAATTAAAACAGAGAATCCTTTCGCAACAGATGATACAATATCTGTAACTTCATTATATGGCATTATTACAATACCCTGATTGTCAAATTCTGAAGCAAGTTTCAAAGGGATTTTGGCATCATCAATAAAAAGTAGAATTTGTGTTTTACCGATCAGGGCATATGAAAACAACAGAGGACTGTATTGAAGATCATTGCCGCGAATATTCAGAAGCCACATTATATCTTCACTGGCAGTCAGAAGGTGATAATCAGCATTTTGTTTCCTCATCTGCTCCCTTACATCGCTGATCTTGACAGATCTTTCCTTGCCGGAAAACTTCACAGGGTGATCAAAAGCGACAGAGACAGGCAGAGCAGGACGATCGTCCCATATGCCGGTGATAAGATCACAATCCGCGTGAATTGATACCTTTTTATCTTTGAGCTTTTTTTCAAGTCTTTGGAAATTAGTGGTTGAAATTACTCTGCCGTCAATGCCAATTTCATGTCCCGGCCTGGCATTCTCGCAAATAAAATCCATAAAGTCATTCCTCTGAAACACTCCGGGTTTAACAAATCCAAATCCCGAACCTGTAAGTTGCTTTTCAGCCTGTATGAAATACCTTGAGTCGGTCCACAATCCTGCAAAATTATCAGTCACTACAACAGTTGCAGTTGATCCTGTAAATCCGGTCAGCCATCTGATTATCTGCCAGTGATCAGGTGTGTATTCACCAAGGTGAGGATCGGTTGAGGGAACAATATAGGTATCGATGCCTTTATATTTCAGGGCGGCACGCAGAAATTCCAATTTTTGGGCAGAATAAATCATAAGTTCTTTATCTCATTCACCAGGTTCTGCAATGTGTTTTTTGCATCTCCGAACAGCATTCTGGTCTTTTTGTTAAAAAAGAGCATATTTTCAATGGCGGCATATCCTTTGCCCATACCGCGTTTCATTACAATTATGTTTTTCGCATCGCGTGCTTTAATAATGGGCATTCCGTAAATCGGGCTTGAAGGATCGTCCTCAGCGGCAGGGTTTACCACGTCATTTGCGCCAATTACGATCAGAACATCTGTATTGGGAAGATCGGGATTAATCACATCGCTCTCTATAAGCTGTTCATAAGGCACATCTGCCTCAGCAAGAAGTACATTCATATGTCCGGGCATTCTTCCTGCAACAGGGTGTATCGCATATTTTACTTCCACGCCCTTTTCATCGAGGAGCTTATCAAGTTCGTGACAGATATGCTGAGCCTGGGCCACAGCCAAACCATAACCCGGGACTATTACAACCTTTTTCGAATAACTCAGAAGGACTGCTGCATCAGAGAGAGTAATTTCTTTAATTGCGCCGCCTGTGGCTTCATTTGTCTGCCCGCCTCCTCCGAAAACACCAACGATCACATTTATCAATGAACGGTTCATCGCCCTGCACATAAGAATAGTCAGTATCGTACCTGCTGATCCAACAAGGATTCCTCCCGTTAACATAGCCTGGTTCTTATAGAGGAACCCTCCCATTGCCGCGGCAACACCTGTAAATGAGTTGAGCAGTGAAATTACAACCGGCATGTCGGCACCCCCTATTGGCATGACAAACAGGACACCATATAAAACAGCAATTGCGAACATTATGTAAATAAAAGGTGTCAGTTCAGCACTCGCCGTCACATTGCGTGTCATGACAAAGACAATAAAACCGATAAGAACAGCCAGGATGGTCAGATTGACATATTTCATCGCTTTGATCCTCATATCCCCTATCCAGCCGTCAAGCTTTCCGAATGCGATCATACTTCCTGCCCAGGATATTGTTCCAATCATTAATCCGAGAAGAATTGCCAGAACGTGCCCATTTGCCATACCGGTTCTGGCTATTAATTCAGGGCTGATATGTGGAAATTCCATCATCGATATGAGTGCCGCTGCAGCTCCTCCCATCCCGTTAAAAAAGGATACCAGCTGGGGCATGGAGGTCATCCTGACTTTTTTAGCAATCACCCATCCAATTATAGTTCCGATAACAATTGCGGTCAGTATTAAAGGTATATTCCCGATGGATTCACCATCTTTCTTATGAAACAGGATGGTCGCAATAATAGCAAAACCCATTCCGAAAGCAGCCAGAATATTTCCCCTCCGTGCTGTGAGTGGATGGCTGAGCATTTTAAGTCCGAGAACAAACAATATAGAAGCAATAATATAGGTAATTTCCAGTATCGTGATTCCGTATGGAAACTGAGATATTCCGCTCATTCTCGATCAGTTTAATAATTTAATACCGGCTGATTACTTTTTCTTTTTGAACATTTCCAGCATCCTGTCGGTCACTACAAATCCGCCAACGACATTAAGTGTGCCAAGGACAACTGCAAGAAATCCAAGAATCATTGATCCTGGAGTATCAGCATGCCCCATAACAATTATGGCCCCGATGATCACAACCCCATGGATCGCGTTGGCTCCCGACATCAGGGGTGTATGCAGGATTGCAGGGACATGGCTTATAACCTCTATGCCGAGAAATATGGAGAGGATGACAATAAAGATCGCCTCCCGGTTCTGCAAGAAAAAATCTGATACCTGTTCCATGTGGTGAATTATTTAATATCAAGCATCTGCCTGACTCTCTGACATATGTATTCTTTGTTATAAACTGCCGTTGTTCCATTGATTATCTCATCCTGCATGTTAAGATTCAGACTGCCATCCTTGCTGATCATTATCTTTAGGAGATTAATTATGTTTGATCCGAACATTTTACTTGCATCCAGAGGCATGTCTGACGGGAAGTCGGACTTTCCGATAATGGTCACGCCGTTCACTTTAATTGTCTTATCATTTTCCGTCAGTTCACAGTTACCGCCAGCTGATGCGACAATGTCGACGATAACGGAACCGGGCTTCATAGCCATGACTGTTTCCCTGAGGATCAGAACCGGTGCTTTTTTACCTGGTATCTGTGCAGTGGCAATAATTACATCTGATGCAATTGCCCGTTTCTGAATAAGCTCCTGCTGTTTCTTTTTGAACTCGTCGGTCTGTTCGATTGCATATCCGCCTGCTGCTGAATCTTCTTTTGCTCCTTCCACCTCAATGAATTTTCCTCCCAGACTTTTCACTTCTTCCTTAACCGCTGATCTTACATCAAAGACTTCAACCACAGCACCAAGTTTTTTTGCAATTGCAACAGCCTGAAGGCCGGCTACACCTGCACCGAGTATCAGCACTTTTGAAGGTTTGATCGTCCCTGCGGCCGACATAAACATCGGAAAGAATTTCGGCAGGATTGAAGCCGCGGCAAGCACTGCTTTATACCCCGTAACTGTTGCCATCGACGAAAGTATATCCATCGACTGAGCCCTGGTGGTTCTCGGAATGAGGTCCAGTGCCAGGACAGTAAGCCCATGAATCCTTGCTTTATCAAGCCATTTGCCGTTTTCGGCAGGATTAACAACAGAACACAGAATCTGCCCGGCGCTGAAGGAATTAATATCTTCCCGGAGAGGAGGATTTACAGACAGCAATAGCGAGGCTTTTGCTATTAATTCTTTACGGCCGGATACTGATGCACCTGCATAAAAATATTCCTCATCGGAAACGAAGGCATTTTTTCCTGCACCCTGTTCAACAACAACTTCAACACCCAGTTTTTTGAGAACGGCAACTTCACCCGGAAGCATTGCGACCCTGTTCTCATTGCCATATTCTTTTAAGATTCCTATAATCATCTGAAATTATCTTGTTAATAAACAGGGTGTTGAGTAATGATCTCCGTATGAATCAGGTAAATAAAAGTACAATTTCTTCACCAATATAATGAACAAAAGAATAACATCAAACTTCACAGATACTAATTTTTGACCAGAGAAATGGAAACTGTAATATGACTGTGGAAATTAAGTTGCATCTGTAATGATAATATGGGGAAGATTTTTTACAGGTGACCTCCAATCAGACTTTAACATAATACTAATCATTAGTTTATAACATGCACAAAGTGGAATTCCATGAAATATTTCGATCCTTTATGAGTTAATTAGATATGATAATGGCAAAAACCGGGATAAAAACTCCTTTTGTTATCAAACGATCCAGATGGACAAGACTATCAAAGCAGATCTTTACAGACATGAAGGACTTTCCGGCATAAAAGGATTCATGAAAGGATGGTTTCTGCCTGGTTTCCGCTATACTTATATACTGAGAATGACTTCCCGATATGGAAAATTTTCTTTCCGCAGGATATTTTACAGGTTACTTAAAAAAAGATACAGGTTTAAATATGGATTTGAAATAAGTTCCGATGCCATAATCGGAGAAGGATTTTATCTTACATCTCACTGCGGACCGGTAATTATCGGCCCTGTCAAAATAGGGAAAAACTGCAATGTTTCTCATTCAGTTACAATAGGCCGGGCATATAATAAAGGAGAAATCGGAAGACCGACCATTGATGATTATGTATGGATCGGGACAGGAGCCGTTTTGGTTGGCGAAATAAAAATCGGCAGGAATGTCTTAATTGCTCCTAATTCATTCGTCAATTTTGATGTCCCTGATAATTCAATTGTTCTTGGAAATCCCGGGAAGATTATCAGCAGGGAGAATCCCACTGAACACTATATTCATTTTGCTCTAAATAAGTAATCAGGTGCAGATATGGCTCAAAGAACCGATCATTCCGGTATAACAAATGTTCAATTCCTGATCCAGCTATTAAAAGATCCTGAGAGAAAATCAATATCCAGGATTCTTTATGAGTTTTTTTATCTTTTCATTGCATTAAAGGCATTTCCCGGACATTATTTTTCGAGATACCTGTTCAAAAAAGGAAAGACAAATATCATCAATTATTATCCCTGGAAGTTTCTTTACAGAATGAAATCATATTTCAATAATAAGGATGTTCGTGAGGTAATGGAAAATAAGCTCTATTTTGACTTGTTCTACAATCAGTTCTCAATTAGCCTGCCCGAAATTCTCATGTTCAATCACAGAAAGATTTTTGTTGTTGGTGAAAAAAGCTATCAAGTGAATAATACCGGAGAATTCAAAGTTCTTTTAAAGGATCTTTTTAAATACAATTCTTCCTCGGATGCTCTGATAGTTAAAAAAACATACTGGAGCTATGGAGGAGACAGGATTTTTAAAATTTACCTGGACCAGATAGAAAAGGATCCTGACCAGATCAATGAGTTGTATTCGGTTGTAATAAAGTCGGGTTATTTGTTCCAGGATGTAGTAAAGCAGCATCCGGAACTGGATAAACTGAATCCATCCTGCTTAAATACGATCAGATTCGACACTTATATTGATCCCAATGGTGAAATTGATGTAATTTCAGGATACATCAGGATGAGCTTCAGAAATTTTCATGTAGATAATATTTGCTCAGGTGGTATGATGGTAGGACTAAATATCCAAACCGGCAAACTCAAAAAAGAGGGATATTCAAACATTAAGGATACGGGAGTAAAAATCTTTACAGAGCATCCGGTTACAAAAACAGTTTTTGAGAATTTTACTATCCCATATTTTTCTGAAGCAAAAGAACTTGTCAAGAAAGCGGCTGGTCTTATGCCTGATCTGCGCCTGGTCGGATGGGACGTTGGGATTGGAGAATCGGGACCTGTTCTGATAGAAGGAAATTCCGATTATGATAACACGGGAAATGACCTGGCGGAAGAAGGTTATGGCACGAATGAAGTTTTCACGAAAAAAATACTACCAGAGTATCAAATCCGTAAAAAGGTTAAGAACAAATTTACTTAGAAGTCCAATAACTCTGAAACCAGTAATTTTTAATATATACTGCGAAAATCTCTAAAAGGAGGCCATATCCGGAATCAAAATTGAAATTACAACAATAGTTTACTTTGCCTGTTTATCTGAGAAGAAATTTTGCAGCCAGAAATTGTTTGCTTCATTCCGGGAATGACTGGCTTTTGCGCCACCCCAGCCATGACGTCCATTGGGATAAAGCATGAACTGGAATGATTTACCTTCATCCTGGAGTTTTGAGATCAGGTAAATGGAATTCTGCATGTGGACATTATCATCAAGGTCTCCATGGGTCATATAGAGTCTTCCTTTGTAGTTCTTTGCAAATGTGAGTGCAGAGCCATCCTTGTAACCTTCAGGATTATCATTCGGTGTATCCATAAATCGTTCGGTATAGATATTATCATACAGACGCCAGTCAGTCACTGAAGATCCTGCAAATCCATGAGTCCAGAAATCAGCACCTTTCGTAAGAGCAAGACATGTCATGTATCCGCCGTAGGAACTTCCTGTGATACCAATTCTTGTACCATCGACATATGGCTTTGTTAATAGCCATTTCACAGCATCTTCATAATCAAGGATTTCCCATTTACCCAACGAACGGTACAGGTAATCAAGGCCTTTTTTCCCAAAGTGACCCGATCCCCTGTGATCGACCGCGAAGGTAATTATCCCGTTCTCTGAATACCATGATGCATTGTCTCCCTGCCATCTGTTACCGGAGATATTCTTTGAATCAGGACCACCGTAAATTGTAAAGATCACAGGATATTTCCTGGTCTCATCAAAATTAAGAGGGTAAGTTATGATCGCAGGCATGTCGAATAAACCATCAGAGGTTTTAATCCTGAAAAGTTCTGCTTTTGCATATTTTGCAGGATCAAAAGCAGGTTGTTCAAACTTATAGACTTCCCTGATTTGTTTCCCTTTCCTGTCATAAGCGATCATAGAACCAGGAGTTGTGATATTGTTCCATGTGTCAATAAAATAGCTGCCTTTAGGTGAGATACTTACATTGTGAGTCCCGGCCCCTTTTGTTATCTGGAGAAGATTCTTTCCGTCCAGACCGACCCTGAAAAAGTGATTATCAGTCGATTCAGTGCCGGTACCGGTAAAATAAACAATCCTGGCCACTTCATCAATTCTTTCAATGCTGTTAACTTTCCAGCTGAAGTCTGTAATCCGGGAGATCAACTTCCCGTCCCAGGTATAATAGTAGAGGTTATGCCAGTCATTCATGCAGCTTCTGAGGATAAATCCGCTTCCGTCATCCATGACATGGATATCTTCAAAGAACTCCACCCATGATTTCCTTGCTTCATTATATATCATATTGAAATCACCTGTGGCAGGGTCGGCAATGACGAATTTCATATCGTTTTGATCACGGTTAAGGACCTGGATAGCAAGCTTCTTGCTGTCGGGTGTCCAAAAAGGCCATGCTAAGTACTGATCAATAGTGTAGTCAGTTTTTACCCATGCTGTCTTTCCGCTGGAAATATCCGCAATCCCCATCTTGACCTTTGGATTAGGATCGCCCGATTTGGGATAGGGCACCTGCTCGACCAAACCGTGTATACCATCCGGCTCATCAAGACGGTTAAGTGTGTATAGCGGGACATCGGTTTCATCTGAACGGAGGTACGCAATTTTACTGCCGTCGGGTGACCACCAGAAAGCTGCGTACCTGCTCGGTCGTCCAAGGATCTCTTCCATATAAACCCATGATGCATAACCATTGTAGATCCTGTCGGATGCATCGAAGGTCAATCTTGTTTCTTTGTTATTATTAATATCGAAAACATAAAGGTCTTTATTCTTTGTATAGGCTATTTTTTTACCTTCAGGCGAAAACCGGGTATTTACTTCCGGTATATCATCTTTTGTCAGCCTCCGAAGTTCTTTACCTCCCTTTGTAAAATAATAGAGGTCATTATCCTTCACGATTATGACACTATTCATATCAGGACTAATAATATCGTTCATTCCAATTACCACACCTGACGGAAGTGTTTCTGAAAGAAGTTCTCTGGCCGATTTTTCCGGAACGACAACAACACTTTTGCCAGTCCGCACATCAATACTTTTAATCACAGGCCTCTTTTCAGAATCAAAAGTCTGAATCAGATAATGAGAATCATCCGTCCAGCCTGTTATTCGTACCTGGTTACCGCCACGCTGGGGCATCTGGGATTTAAGCTGATAACTCAGGGTAAGGGTGCATAATAAAATGATACCTAATAGTTTAAGGGAGAAAGATCTCTTCATAAAATAAGTATTTAACATTAAGAATACAAGTTACTGGTTAGCAAAAATAGTGATTTTCAGATATGAACTTTTCTGTATTTGCATTTTAAACATAATCTCTCCTGGTTTACCTGAAACTATGGTCATGAAAAATATTATATTAGCCGATTAACCTAATAAGAAGTTTTCGATGAGACGATTTTTGTTCCTGATTCCGGTTATTTTCCTGAGCTTAACCAGTGGTAACAGCCAGTCAGTCAAATCGCCGGATGAATTTCTCGGCTACGTACTGGGTACCAGGTTTACGTATCATTACAGGGCTGTTGAATATTTCAGATATATAGCTGACAATTCACCTCTGGCAATTTTCCGCGAATATGGAAGTTCATACGAGGGAAGGATTCTGGGTGTATGCATAATTTCGAGCCAGGATAATCTGGCAAAGCTTGAGGAATACAGGAAAAACAATCTCATAAAAACCGGCCTTTTGGAGGGCGAATTTACAGGGAAGCAATTACCTGTTATATGGCTCTCGTATAATGTCCACGGAAATGAATCGGCAGGAATGGAGACTGCAATGAAAACTCTGTATACCCTCGTTACCGGATCATATCCCGGTGTGAGCGACTGGTTGAGAACTTGCATAATCATCATCGATCCATGTCAGAATCCTGACGGGCGTGACCTGTATGCAAACAGGTTCAGAAATTCTCAAAACCTGATACCGAATCCAGACGGGAATACATGGGAACATTATCAGGCCTGGCCCAGCGCAAGGACAAATCATTATATGTTCGATCTCAACCGCGACTGGACCTGGCAGACACAGGCAGAAACATCTCAGCGGATTGAGTTTTATAATCAGTTCATGCCCCATGTTCATGCTGATTTCCATGAGATGGGAGCTGAATCAACATTTTTCTTCCCTCCCGGTGCAAATCCATGGCACGAAGTAATCACTCCGTGGCAGCATGAATTTCATAACCTTATGGGTACCGGTAACGCGGCTTTATTCGACGAAAAATCAAGGCTCTATTTTACAAGGGAGAGCTATGATCTGTTCTGTCCGAGTTTCGGCGACACCTGGCCCCTTTTCAATGGAGCTATCGGCTTTACATATGAACAGGGCGGAAGCGGTTATTCGGGACTTGCCTACAGACAGGAATCAGGTGATACACTGACACTTAAAAAGAGAATAGATGGTCATTTTGTTGCATCAATGGCAACATTGAAAGTATCATATGAAAACAGGGAGAAATTAATAACTGAGTTCAACAAGTTCTTCTCAGAAAATAATAACAATCCGTCTTTTCAATATAAATCTGTCATAATAAAGGGATCTAATGAAAAATCAGATCTGGATGATCTTCTTCAGCTATTAAGGAAAAACCAGATAAAGTATTCATATGCCGGAAATACCGGGAGAAAGTTTAAGGGATTCGACTATTCAGCTAATACTGAAGGTGAGACAACCATTGAAAAGGGAGATATTCTGGTAAGTGCCTATCAGCCTCAGTCCCGTTTTGTCCAGGTTCTTTTTGAACCTGACAGTAAAGCTTCCGATTCGCTAAGTTACGACCTGACAGCCTGGGCATTACCCTATGTATTTAACTTAAAGGCATTTGCAATTGCTGAAAAGATAAAACCGCATGATGAAAGAATAGAATCACAAAAGTCAATCAATGAATTGCAGGGGAAAAAACCTTATGGGTATATAGCAGAAAATAAAGGTTTTAACACACTTAAACTTATAACGGCGCTTTACCTGAAGAACATTAAAACGAGGTATGCCTTAAAATCCTTTACAATTAACGGCACAAGTTTTAACAGAGGCAGCTTTATAATTACCCGGGGGGATAACATTGATACGGAAAAGGCGCTTGATCAGACTGTTACTGAACTGGCAAATAAATTCCAGGTGAAACTTACACCGGCAGCATCAGGTTTTGTAGAAAAAGGCAAAGACTTTGGATCAGGATATTCTCCGCTCACGAAAAAGAAGAATGTTGCCCTTTTATGTGGTGAAGGCACTTCTGCCGGGATAGTTGGAGAGCTCTGGTATTTCTTCGAAAGGGAGCTTGACTATCCTGTTTCTCTTTTAAATACTGCCAATGCGGAAAACGTCGATTTAAATGATTATGATGTCTTATTACTTGCATCAGGAAGTTATACAAAACTGAAAGATACCATAGTTGATTTTGCCAGGAAAGGCGGAAGGGTTGTTGCTATTGAGAATGCCATATCAGTCTTTGCCACAGAGAAGTCGACATCACTGTTTAAAGCTATTGAGACACGTACATCCGAATTGAAAGCTGCAGAAAAAAAGGAGAAAAGTGATGATCTTTCCCTTCTGAAAAAATTCGGGGATGAACGAAGACATTTACTTTCTGAAAGATCAGCCGGCAGTATATACAGAGTGATGGTTGATACGACAAATCCCTTTGGATTCGGTCTGGGTAACGAATGGTTCCTGATGAAACGCTCGCAGGCCTATCCATTTCTGACCAGTGGAAGCAATATAGGATACATACTTGACAATAAACCAGTTGCAGGCTTTGCCGGTTATAAATTTCAAAAACTGATCAAAAATACAATGGTTATCGGATCGGAACATGTCGGCAAGGGTGAGGTGATTTATATTACGGATGATCCGTATTACAGAGCCTTCTGGAAGAGCGGAAGAGCGTTGTTGTGGAATGTTGTTTTCAGATAAAGTAATGAAAAACCAAAAGAAGATGATAATGAAAATCTACGTTATTATTGTAACCGTAGTATCCTTGATAATATCATGTTGCACCGGGCGAACTGATCTCGAAAATGCAAAAGGAAGCATAAATATTGCTGACCTGGAAAGCTGGGTAAAAGAACTGGCATCTGACAGATTCATGGGAAGAGCCCCTTTTACAGATGGTGAAATAATAACAGTCGAATATCTTGCCAAAGAGTTGAAAAAGATCGGATTTGAACCTGCTTTTAACGGCAGCTACTTTCAGGATGTCCCTATGGTTAAGATAAGTTCAGCGGTTAAAGGCCCGGTAACTATACAATCATCAGGAACTGTATTTGAATTCGAAGCACCAAACGATATTGCTGTTATCTCTCCGCAGGTGAAAAAAGAGATTATCATTAACAGCTCAGAAATGATATTTGCCGGATTTGGCATCGTAGCTCCGGAATATGGCTGGAACGATTACAGGGGATTAGATGTGAAAGGTAAGACTGTTGTGGTAATGGTAAACGATCCCGGCCTGTACACAGGAGATACAGCGCTGTTTAAAGGTCCTGAAATGACATACTACGGACGATGGACATACAAATTTGAGGAGGCAGCACGACAGGGAGCCCTCGGAATATTAATAATCCATGAAACAAAGGGAGCCGGTTATGCTTACACTATTCCAAGAAAAAGTTCTGTTTCCCCCAACTTATATATCCAGTCTGCCGACAGTAATTCAACACACTGTCAGTTTACCGGATGGATCTCTTCAGGAACGGCTGAAAAGCTTTTTGGTTCAAAGGGTATAACGGTTTCTGAACTCAGATCATCAGCATGCGGAAAAGAATTCAGGGGATTCCCTCTTGAAATAAATATCTCATTAATTATTAACAATACAATAGAATACAACCAGTCAAAAAATGTCGCCGGTATTCTGAAAGGCTCAGCGAGGCCTGACGAAAGTATTGTATACACAGCCCACTGGGATCATTTTGGAATCGGGGAATCAGAGAACGGTGACTCAATTTACAACGGCGCTATAGATAACGGGACTTCAATGGCGTGGGAACTTGCAATCGGAAAAGCATTCTCCCTGCTAAAAAAGAAGCCTGAAAGAAGCATAGTACTTCTGTTCCCTACAGCTGAAGAACAAGGGCTGGCTGGTTCATTATATTATACCGGGCATCCGGTTTTTCCTATCGAAAAGACTGTTGCCTGTCTGAATAATGATGGATTGCTTCCGATTGGCAGGATGAAAGATGTTATGATTACAGGATTCGGTCAATCCGAACTTGATGACTATGCAAAAGATGCTGCTGCTGAACAGCACCGCTATGTTTGCGGGGATCCGAATTCTCATACGGGAATGTTCTTCAGATCAGACCATTTTTCTTTTGTAAGAAAAGGAATACCTTCATTATATGCGCGTGGCAGTGTTGAAAGCCGGGAATTCGGAAAAGAGTGGGCCGCCGTTAAGGAAAAAGAGTATATAGAGGACAAATATCACAGGCCGTCAGATAATTTTGAACCAGGAAAATGGAATTTTGAAGGTATTGCGGAAGACGCTGCACTGGCTTTCATTGTTGGGCACAGACTTGCCGAATCAGATATTTTCCCTGCATTGAAACCAGGTTCTGAATTTCTAAAAATCAGAAAATAAGCTTTGCTATATTTAAAACTGGTTCTATGGCAATTTAGTAACGGCTGACCTGACCAGAGCAATGAAGCTATTAAGAAATATTCTATTTTACTGTTAATTTATTAACAGTGTTATTTTATTAACAAATAAAATATTATTTTTGTATCATATTTTTCGTAAACCAGATAGGAAATCAAATAACAAATTCTTATACGCTTGTAAATCAAGTAAATATGAAAATAATTAACTCACCGGCCGACCTCAGAAAGCTCAAAGAGGAACTAAAGGCCAAAATGTATGGTAAAGATATTAGCTCCAAAGAAAAAGTAAGGATCAGGGTGCATTCAGGTACAAGCGGGCTTGCCTCCGGTGCAAAAGCGATCCTTGATTTTATTACCCAGGAACTCGAGAAGAGAAATATAGATGCGAGTGTGGTAAGAACAGGAGATCTGGGATATTGTTTTGCCGAACCAACAATTGAAGTGACCCGTCCGGGCGAAGAACCTGTTGTATTCGGTAATGTCGACAAGCTCAAAGCAGACGAGATTATTGAGAAATATATCAAGAACGGCGAGTATATCGATGGTATATTGCCGGTTAATTATCAAACCATTAAATAAAAACAACCGGGGAGGAAAAACCATGGCACAAAAGAAAATGCAATTACTGGTATGCGGAGGAACCGGTTGCAATGGTCTGCAGAGTGAAGCTATCCTTGACAACCTTAAACTCGAACTTGAAGCAAACGCCCTCGAAAATGATGTACAGGTTATAAGAACAGGTTGCTTCGGTCTATGCAGTCTGGGACCGATTGTAAAAGTAATACCAGGAGATGTGGTTTACACAAAAGTGGGACCTGATGACGCAAAAGAGATTGTAGAAGAACATGTAATTAAAGGACGTAAAGTAGAAAGGCTTTTTTTCAAAGATCCTGTTTCTCAGAAGACACTGTCTGCTTCTTCTGAAATGTCAGCCTATGTTAAACAAATCAGAATAGTGCTGAGAAACTGTGGGATTATAGATCCTGAAAGTATAGAAGAAGCAATTGCACATGATGCTTATGAAGCTCTTGCTAAAGCACTTACCGAGATGACACCTGCAGATGTCATCAAAATCATAAAAGATTCCGGTCTGCGCGGCAGAGGTGGTGCCGGATTTCCCACAGGTATAAAATGGGAGATTGCACGTAAAAGTAAATCAGATGTAAAATATGTTGTCTGTAACGCAGACGAAGGTGATCCGGGTGCATTTATGGACAGGTCAGTATTGGAAGGTGATCCTCATGCGGTGCTCGAAGCAATGATCATCTGCGGTTATTGTATCGATGCAAATAACGGACTGATCTATGTTCGTGCCGAATATCCCCTCGCTGTAGCCAGGTTGAGAACAGCCATAAGCCAGGCCAGAGAGTATGGACTTCTCGGTAAAAATATAATGGGTACCGGATTCAATTTTGACATTGATATCAGATTCGGTGCCGGTGCATTTGTATGCGGTGAAGAAACTGCGCTGATCCACTCAATGGAGGGATTACGGGGAGAACCCACTTTAAAACCTCCATTCCCGGCCGAATCAGGATACATGGGAAAACCAACCAATGTAAACAATGTTGAAACATTTGCCTGTGTATCGCCAATAATTCTAAAAGGATCAAAGTGGTTCAGCAGCATAGGTACCGAAAAATCAAAAGGTACAAAAGTCTTCGCTCTTGCCGGAAAAATAAATAACGTTGGACTTATTGAGGTTCCCATGGGAACAACTTTAAGGGAAGTCATCTACGAGATCGGAGGTGGTATAAGGCACGGTAAAAAATTCAAAGCTGCCCAAACGGGCGGCCCTTCAGGAGGATGCCTTACCGAGAAACATCTTGATACCCCTATTGATTTCGACAACCTTGTTGCAGCAGGTTCGATGATGGGTTCCGGAGGACTTATTGTGATGGATGAGGATGACTGTATGGTCTCAATGGCTAAATTCTTTCTCGACTTTACAGTTGAGGAATCATGCGGAAAATGTTCTCCATGCAGAATCGGCAATAAACGGCTCGATGAATTGCTTGAACATATTACCAAAGGCAAAGGTACATTAGCTGATCTTGACAGACTTAAGAACATGAGCCTGGTAATAAAAGACACCTCCCTATGCGGTCTGGGTCAGAGTTCGCCTAATCCGGTACTTTCCACACTCGATAATTTCAGGGAAGAATATGAAGCACATGTAATTTCCAGGAAATGTCCTGCCGGCAAATGCCGCGACCTCATGGAATATTTTATCATAGCTGAAAATTGTGTCGGATGCACTGCCTGTGCCAGGATTTGCCCGGTCAATGCAATTACCGGTGAACGTAAAGAACCACATCTTATAAATCCTTCAATTTGCATAAAATGTGGTGCCTGTAAGGAAAAATGCAAATTCGATGCCATTATAATCCGATAATAAAGAAGTGCTGGAAATGGAAACAATAAAACTCACAATAGATAATAAGGTAGTTGAAGTACCAAAAGGGACTACAATAAATAAGGCAGCCAGACAATTAGGTATTGATATACCTGTTCTCTGTTATATGGAGCTTCATGATATGCAGATTGAAAATAAACCTGCAGGATGCAGGATTTGTGTTGTGGAGGTTCAGGGACGCAGAAATCTTGCTCCGTCGTGTGCCACGAGATGTGAAGAGGGTATGGTGGTTAAAACACATACAACCAGGGTGCTTAATGCCCGCCGGACAGTGATGGAATTTATTCTTTCGGATCACCCGAAAGATTGCCTTATATGCCCCAAATCGGGGAACTGTGAACTGCAAAGCATGGCTCACAGACTTGGGATCAGAGATATACCAGGTGCTGAATATGCCGCTATGTCAACCTATAAGAAAGACACCTCACCCTCAATTATCCGTGATCTTGACAAATGCATCATGTGCCGGAGATGCGAGATGATGTGCAACGTGGTCCAGACTGTCGGAGCACTGTCGGCAGTGAACAGGGGTTTTATGGCAGCAGTCGCTCCTGCATTTGAGCAGAACCTTGAACATTCAACCTGTACATATTGCGGGCAGTGCGTTGCAGTATGTCCCACCGGAGCACTTACTGAAGTTGATCATACCCCTGATGTTCTCAGAGCGCTTGCTGATCCTTCAAAGACAGTCATTGTACAGACTGCCCCGGCCGTTCGCGCCGCACTTGGGGAAGAGTTTGGGATGGAACCGGGCACTCTTGTCACAGGCAAACTGGTAGCAGCACTCAGGGTTCTTGGATTCGATTATGTGTTTGATACTGACTTTGCTGCCGATCTTACAATAATGGAAGAAGGCACTGAGCTTCTCGACAGGCTCAACCGGCATCTTAAAGGAGATAAAACCGCCAGGCTGCCTATTCTAACATCATGCTGTCCGGGCTGGGTTAACTTCTTTGAAGAATATTACCCCGATCTTAAGGATGTCCCGTCAACTGCCAAGTCGCCGCAGCAAATGTTTGGGGCTATAGCCAAAACATATTTTGCTGACAAAATAAAAGTAAACAGAAAGGACCTGGTGGTCGTTTCGATAATGCCATGCCTTGCAAAGAAATATGAGTGCCAGAGAGCAGAATTCTCTGTTGATGGTAACAGAGATGTTGACTTTTCAATTTCAACAAGGGAGCTTGCAGCATTCATTAAACAGGCAAATATTGACCTTAATAACCTTGAAGACGATAATTTTGATGCTCCACTGGGTGAATCGACTGGTGCCGGTGTTATCTTCGGGGCAACAGGCGGCGTTATAGAAGCTGCCTGCAGGACGGCTTATGAGATCCACACCGGAAAGAAGCTTGACCGGCTTGAATTCACGGAACTAAGAGGACTGGAAGGAGTTCGTTCTGCAACAGTCGATTTCAACGGACTGGCGCTGAATATAGGGATTGCCAACGGACTTGGTAATGCCAGGAAGCTTCTTGATGATGTCAGATCCGGAAAATCCACCTTCCATGCGATTGAAGTTATGGCCTGTCCGGGAGGTTGTATTGGTGGAGGTGGTCAGCCATGGCATCATGGGAATTCTGAAATAATAAAAGCAAGGGCTACCGCAATCTACGCTGAAGACAGAAAGAAACCTCTTCGCAAATCCCATGAAAATCCTTTCATCATAAAGCTATATGAAGAGTTCCTTGAAAAGCCTAACAGTGAGAAAGCGCATCATCTGCTTCATACACATTACTTTGAAAAGAAGAAGAAAATAATTATTAAACAATAAAATTTCGTATTGTAAGAAATAAAAATCAATGCTATGTCAAGTATTAAAATAGAATTGAGGCAGGAGGATGTCGCAAAAATAAAAGAGATCTGCGCTTCTTTCAAAAATAATCCCCAGGAACTGATAAATGTCCTGCATAAATGCCAGGAGCATTTTGGTTATCTGCCTGCTGAAGTCCAGGAAGTAGCATCTATGGAACTGGGTGTTCCTGTTGCGAAGATCTACGGAGTTGTTACATTTTATTCATTTTTCACAATGACTCCGAAAGGCAGGCATCCGATAAGTATCTGCATGGGTACAGCCTGTTATGTACGCGGTGCTGAGAAGGTACTTGATGAATTCAGGAAGGAGTTGGGGTTGCAGGTAGGACAGACCACCAACGACGGGAAGTTCTCGCTTTCAAGTCTGAGGTGTGTAGGTGCCTGCGGGCTTGCGCCTGTGGTTCTTGTAGGTGATAAGACATACGGAAGGGTGGCCCCTGACGATGTGAAGAATATCATCAAGGAGTATGATTAGGCTTTCAAGATGAATAGTTTATTGGTAACTGTGGCCGGAATTAACTTGATCCCGGCTTATTTTTCCGTACCAGAAGAAATACTCCTTCTGCTTTCTTTTTTCCCCGATTCCTCTCGCCACATATACTTTCTTCCCGGTATAAGGATCAAATCCGCAATAGTACATCGCTGTCGACAGTGTCATCGGCGTCGGCGTAAAATCCTGCACCTGCTCCGGCCTGATCCCAAGACTCCTCACCTCCCCTGCCAGGTCAGACATATCTCTCTCAGTGGACCCCGGATGCGAGGAGATAAAATATGGTATGATCTCATACATCAGACCTTCTCTTATAATAATCCCTTCAAACTGCTGCATAAGTTTCCTGAATAGAGTGAACGGGACCTTCCTCATAAGATTCAGAACATGCGGGGAGGTATGTTCGGGAGCAACTTTCAATCTGCCTGATACATGATTTACAATGAGCTCTTTAAGGTATTCATTCTCGTTCCTGCCTGCACTTTTATTCCATTCAGGAAACAGGAGGTCATACCTGATCCCGCTCCCGATAAATGCTTTCTTTATTCCGGTCATCTTATTCACTTTCCGGTACAGGGCTGATAATCCCTTGTGATCAGTTTCGAGGTTTTTACATACGCCTGGCCAGATACAGGAAGGACGCGAACATTTAAGACATAATTCAAAGTCCCTTCCTTTCATTAAATACATGTTAGCTGATGGACCTCCCAGATCAGAAAGATAACCTTTGAATCCCGGCATCTTTGTAATCTGTTCTATTTCAGCAATTATTGATTTCTCCGATCTTCTGATGATCTGTTTTCCCTGGTGGGCAGCTATTGCACAGAAACTGCAACCGCCGAAACATCCCCTGTGGATATTCACCGAGAATTTTATCATCTCATAAGCAGGAATAGGTCCCCTGGTTTTGTATCTTGGATGAGGCGTGCGCATGTAAGGAAGAGCATACGTGCGGTCCGCTTCGTCTTCGTTCATCGGTGGAAAGGGAGGATTGACAATAACATTCATTTCACCTGAAGGTTCAATGAGTCTTGCGGCTTCAATCTTGTTGGATTCCTTCTCAAACATTACAAAATTTGAAGCATAGATCTTTTTATCAGTCAGGCACTTTTCATAGGAGCTAAGCAGGATATCACTCCAGTTTTTATTCACCGGGAGCGGAGCATTTTTCGCTTTGACGATAACTGTCTGGGGAATTGTTGAAAGCGAAGCGAACGGTACTCCTTTATTAAGCAGCCGGACCAGCTCTCTTACAGGCTGCTCCCCCATCCCGTAGACCAGCATATCGGCACCGCTTCCGAGAAGGATTGATGGTTCCAGCCTGTCTTTCCAGTAATCGTAGTGGGTCAGCCTGCGCATTGAAGCTTCAATGCCGCCGATTACAACAGGGACTTCAGGATAAATGGCCTTCAGGATCCTGGTATACACAATTGTCGGATAATCAGGCCGTAATCCCGATTTACCTCCGGGCGTGTATGCATCATCTGACCTCAGACGGCGGGCAGCAGTGTAATGATTTACCATCGAATCCATATTGCCGGCGGTGACACCAAAGAAGTATTTC
>Ga0154631_1219_pt2 | contig 22542 bp, 17 predicted proteins | sample Rifle2008BG13ft_FD_116060 | JGI IMG/M metagenome (GOLD analysis project Ga0154631, IMG submission 116060) | Bacteroidetes bacterium RBG_13_42_15 | reverse complement strand
TCCCGATTTTAAAGGAAGTGTTTTTTTCTTTATGGTGATAAAATCGCTTAATCCTTTACTTGCCGGAATTGTCATTTCTGCAGTTTTAGGTGCAGCCATGTCAAGTGGATCCGGTTTGCTGATAGCACTTGGAGCTACATTCTCGAGAGATCTTTATAACAGGTTCCTTCATCCGGAAGCAAATCTTGATGAATTGCCATATTCAAAAATTATATCACGTCTGGCTGTGGCATTATCAGTGGTGGCCGGAATATTATTGTCCTTTAAGGTCACCAGTATTCTGGATGCAATAATTATATTTAATTACCCTTATATGGGCAGTCTGCTCATACCGTTACTGGCAGGCGTACTATGGAAGGGTGCAACAAGGGATGGGGCAATTTCAGCTATCTTTGCCGGAGGGATTGTCGGCACAGGTGCATTTCTGGCCGGAATCCCGGGTCCCTTTAAAGGATGGATCAACACCGATCTGGGGCTGTTCTATGCATATGGGCTTTCGCTGGTGATATTAGTAATCGTTAGCAAATGGGAAAATCAACATGGCCTTATCAGCTTGAATGGAATAAAGAAGAAAGAATAGATTCTGATATTCTTGTCCTCGGCGGTGGAGTTGCAGGATGCATGGCAGCAATTTCTGCATCAAACAGTAACCAGAGGGTGCTTCTTATAGAAAAAGGTGCTACAAAAAGAAGCGGTGCAGGTGGTTCCGGTTGCGATCACTGGGAGTCCGCAGCGACAAATCCCTGTTCAGGCGTGACGCCCGAAGAACTTACCAGCGCAATGCTGGATGACAATGACGGATTTAACAACGGGATATCACATTATATTGAATGCCGGGAAGGATATGACAGGCTTCTGGATATCGAGAAGATGGGAGGGAAAATAAGGGACACAGATGATGAATTCAAAGGAGCCGCTTTTCGTGATGAGAAAACCAGATTGTTGTTCGCTTATGATTATGTGAACCGGTTTACACTCAGGATCTGGGGATCAACCTTTAAGCCTGCAATGTACAGGGAACTTAGGCGTAAGGGAGTCAAAGTACTTGACAGGGTGATGGTTACATCATTGCTTACCGAATCGGGTAAACAGGGAAACCGGATTATCGGTGCAACAGGCTTGCATTCAAGAACGGGTAGATTCTATATCTTCAGGTCAAAGGCAATCATTATGTGTTTGTCGAGACCGGCACGGATCTGGCTGTTTTCAGCTTCACTGCCGGGATTATGTGAATTCCGGCCACCGCAATGTATCGGAGATGGACATGCGATGGGTTGGAGCGCAGGAGCTGAATTTACCATGATGGAGAAATCAGTGAGGGCAGAGTTTTCAGCATCGGGGAGAAGTTACCCTCCGTACGGAGCAGGGAACAATCATAATACCTGGTATGGCGCAAATATTATAGATTCGGCTGGCAGGGAAATTCCATATGCTGACAGGGATGGGAAAATCATTACTGATATAGGCGAAAGATTTAAGCCATCAGCAGGTCAGAAATTTTTTCTGAAAGGAGGATCGGTGGATAATCCGAAGTATGAGTATCGCGGACCGGAGACACTGGCTTTTTCTGAAATGATCGCCAAAGGATACAAACTTCCATTTTATGCTGATCTCTCCGCGTTGCCGGAAACCGAAAGAAGAATCATCTGGGGGATGATGATAGGAGAGGAAGGGAAAACTAAAATACCTGTATATCAAAACTATTCAAGGGCAGGTTTTGATCCGGAAAAACATGCAATCCAATGTTACGGAACGGGATGGACATCTGCAGAATTCCTGCCAAATGAACGACAGCTGTTTGGTCTTCCCGGAGGCTTCCTGAATGACTGGAGACTCTCTTCGAATCTCGAGGGATTATTTGTAGCAGGAGATGCCCTGTACGCATCCAATTGCTATGGCCACGCCGCGGCGACAGGACATTATGCCGGAAGGCATGCCGCAAAGTATGCATACGGAAAAAGGTTGTTAAAACCCAAAGAATTCCAGGTGGAATCCGAAAAAAAGCGCCTTTATGCTCCCCTGCATAATAATCCTTCAAAGAGCATCGGATGGAAAGAACTTAATATGGGGATCAGCAAAACCATGCAGAATTACTGCGGAGATATCAAACACGATGAATTGCTTAAAACAGGACTTTCACAATTAAAGGAATATGAAGAGAATATTGTTCCGCAAACTTTCGCCTATAATCCTCATGAGCTTGTCAGGCTTCTTGAAGTCTTTGATATCCTGACAGTTTCTCAGATAATTCTAAATGCCTGCCTGTCCAGAAAATCAAGCTCAAAACCTCTCTGCTTTGTAAAAGACGGAAACATGGAACAAACGCCGGGAGAGGATAAGAAACTAATCACCCTGAAAAAACTTGATGATCAGATTCTGATTAATTCGATTCCATCTGACTTCTTTGGTGACCTTGAGATAAACTACGAAAAATTCAACAAAGATTATATTGATGAAAAGGAGTGAGACTGGAATTATACATTCCAATATTCAACAGATGCCAGTTGCAAGTCCTGTTATAATTGACGCTGAAAAGTGCACCGGTTGCAACTGTTGTGTCAATATATGTCAGGTGGATATTTTTGTTCCGGGCCATATTAAAGGGGGTCCTCCTGTTGTGTTATACCCCGGGGAATGCTGGTATTGCGGCTGTTGTGTGGCGGAATGTCCTGTGGATGGGGCAATTAGTTTACGGCACCCCTTAATGAATCAGGTTCATTGGGTGGCTAAGGATAATTTAGGATGAAAGAATTTTAAAAAATTATCTATTTTTGAGCTTAAGAATATTCCTTGATTAATTCTGAACCAAATAATTTAAAAAATCACAACTATGAATGTACCGGCAAATTTATTTTACACTAAAGATCATGAATGGCTTCGGGTTGAAGGTGATTTCGGATATGTCGGAGTAACCGATTTTGCCCAGGGTGAACTGGGGGATATTGTTTTCCTCGAGATCGAAACCCTGGGAGAGACCCTGAAAAAGGAGGAAGTATTCGGAACCATCGAAGCGGTCAAAACAGTATCTGACATGTTCATGCCGGTGGGGGGAGAGATACTTGAAGTGAATCCTGCACTTGAAGAATCACCCGATGTTGTAAATAAAGATCCTTACGGTAACGGATGGATGATAAAAATTAAGATAACTGATCCTGCAGAGGTCAACACCCTGCTTTCAGCTGAAAAATATCAGGAGATTTTATAGGGTCTTTTTAACTTCCACTTCCTGGTAACCTTCTACCACATCCCCGACTTTTATATCGTTGAAATTGGAGATGTTAAGTCCGCATTCATAACCGCCGACGACCTCTTTGACATCGTCCTTGAAGCGTTTCAGTGAACCGAGTTCGCCTGTATAAATGACTATACCTTCGCGGATTACACGCACATTGGTATTCCTTGTTATCTTTCCCTCTTTGACATAACAGCCTGCTACCGTTCCTACTTTTGTAACCTTAAAGATCTCACGGATCTCAAGTGTGGCAACGATCTCTTCTTTCACTTCAGGTGAAAGCATTCCCTCCATGGCCGCTCTGATCTCTTCAATGGCATCATAGATAATTGAATAGAGCCGGATATCAATTTCCTCTTTTTCAGCAAGCTTGCGGGCGCTGAGAGACGGCCGTACCTGGAATCCCACAATAACAGCATTTGATGCGGCCGCGAGCAGGACATCCGATTCAGAGATCTGGCCGACAGCCTTATGGATGATATTAAGCTGAATTTCAGGTGTTGAAAGCTTGATAAGTGAATCGCTGAGAGCTTCAACCGATCCGTCGACATCACCTTTTACAATAATGTTAAGTTCCTGGAAGTTGCCGATTGCTATTCTCCTTCCGATCTCGTCGAGGGTGATATGTTTCTGTGTGCGCAGACCTTGTTCCCTCTGAAGCTGGGCTCTTTTGGTCGCAATATCTTTTGCCTCGCGGTCACTCTCCATGACATTGAATTTATCTCCTGCCTGAGGGGCACCGTTCAATCCTAAAATAAGTGCCGGAGTGGCGGGACCTACTTCATCAACCTTGCCCCCCCTTTCATTGTACATTGCCTTGACATGTCCAAAACTGGCCCCTGCGATCATTATATCCCCCACCCGGAGCGTGCCGGCTTTAACCAGCACAGTAGCGGTATATCCGCGTCCCTTGTCGAGCGATGATTCTATTAAAGTACCTATTGCAGGTTTGTCGGGATTAGCTTTCAGCTCCAGCATTTCTGCTTCAAGCAACACTTTTTCAAGCAGAAGGTCGATATTCAGTCCGCTTTTGGCTGAGATCTCCTGCGACTGGTATTTGCCTCCCCAGTCTTCGACCAGGTAGTTCATGTTCGCCAGAACTTCTTTTATCTTTTCCGGATTTGATGTCGGTTTATCGATTTTATTTATGGCAAAAACAATTGGAACCCCGGCAGCAGAAGCATGATTGATAGCTTCGACAGTCTGGGGCATCACTCCGTCGTCCGCAGCGACAACTATAATGGCGATATCTGTAATCTGTGCTCCTCTTGCACGCATTGCTGTAAATGCTTCATGACCCGGAGTGTCAAGGAATGTTATCTGTCGCCCGTCATCAAGAACAACCGAATAAGCGCCTATATGCTGTGTAATTCCTCCGGCTTCACCGGCAATAACGTTTGTCCGGCGTATGTAATCGAGAAGTTTGGTTTTTCCATGGTCAACATGCCCCATTACTGTTACAATCGGAGGCCTGGGCTTCAAATCTTCTTCTGCATCTTCAATTTCTCTAACTGTTTCCTGCAATTCAGCACTCACGAATTCTACCTTGTACCCGAACTCATCGGCCAGTAACGCCAGGGTTTCAGCATCCAGACGCTGATTAATTGATACAAAGAGGCCCAGGTTCATGCAGGTGGAGATAATATCTGTGACAGGAATGTTCATCATCGAAGCAAGTTCATTCACTGATACGAACTCGGTAACTTTCAGGATGTTCTTTTCCTGTTCTATCCTGTCTTCATCTTCCCGGTGCTTCAGGCTTATTGCTTCCCTTTTCTCCCTGCGGTATCTTGAACCCTTCGATTTCCCTTTTGTGGTCAGGCGGGCAAGTGTTTCTTTTATCTGCTTCTGCACTTCTTCTTCATCTACTTCAGCCCTGACAGACCTTTTCTTGATTATTCTCCTGACAGGCTTTTCTTTCTTGTCAGTCGAAGCAGGTTTTACAACAGGACCCTGCTCCTTGTCCTTCGAAATTCTCTTTCTTTTCTTCTTTCTCCTGAAATCGGATTCTCCCTCAATGTTTACGTGCTGATACGAAACCGGCTTCTTCTTTTCTTCAACAGGAAGATCGATCTTCCCGACAACCGTCAATCCTGATAACTTTGTAAACGGGGTCTTGAATAATTCGACGGACTCCTCTTCCTGCTCCACAAGGATCTCCTCCTCAGTGACACCATCGGCCACTGATCCGGGCACTGCGCTTTCTGATACAGTCTCTTCAACAGGTTCTGCAGGACTTTTTTTCTCCTCTTTCAGAACTTCTTCTTTCTCAAGAGGTTTCTGCTTCGGCTTTTCTTTGTCCTCTTTCTTCTGAACCTTCTGTTCTTTAGATACAGTTTCCAGTTCTATTTTCCCGACAATATGGATATCGATCGGCGCTTTTGCCTTTTCATCCTTGACAGCTTCGGCTTCCTTCTCTTTTGTTTTTTGAACTACGGGTTTCTTGATTTCCGTTTCTTCCTTTACCGGAGCCTCTTTCGGGATTTTCTTTTCCTCAGCAGGTTTTGGCTTTTCAGGAGTAACGGTTTTAGGTTTTAAGGTTTTTTCGAGATCAATCTTTCCAACGAGCTTGATATCAGGTTTTTTGATCTCGGTCTTTATATCTATGGTTTTCTTGGTTAATGAAGAATCTTTTATCAGTATCTCTTCATCCCTGTCCTGATCATCACCTTTACTGCTGTCGGGAACATCATCAATCGAGACCGACTCTTTTTTCCTGTGAAGGTCTTTCAGTATAAGCTTTTCAGATTCCTTTTTAACATTAAGGTCACTGCTGTATTCTTTTAAAAGCAGAAGGTATGCTTCGTGTGGTAATTTGGTATTCGGGTTAGGATCAAGATCAAAACCCTTCCTGTGCAGGAATTCCACGATAGTGGAGATTCCCACATTGAATTCGCGAGCGGCTTTGCTTAATCTTGTTGCCTTAATATCTTCTGTCATTGATATGTCCTTAGTCTTTCTAAATCCCTCCTGGATATTAAACGATTTTAGAGTGATTAAATTTTACTCAAATTCAGCTCTGAGAATATTCACTACTTCCTTCACTGTTTCCTCTTCAAGATCTGTTCTTTTCACCAGATCGCTGATTGAAAGATTCAAAACACTTCTGGCAGTATCGCACCCTATCGATTTCAATTCCTCAATTATCCAGTCTTCAATTTCATCGCTGAATTCCTCGAGATTGACATCTTCTTCATCCTCGCCTCCCGGCTCCCTGTAAACATCGATTTCATAACCTGTAAGCTGGCTTGCCAGCTTGATGTTGAGGCCGCCTTTCCCTATCGCCAGAGATACTTCATTTGGTTTCAGATAGATCTCGGCACGCTTTGTCTCTTCAATAAGCTTGATCGAGGTAATTTTTGCCGGGCTGAGGGCTCTCTGAATGAACAGCTGATTATTGGATGTAAAATTGATAACATCGATATTCTCGTTGCGCAGTTCCCTCACAATGCCATGGATCCTTGAACCCTTCATCCCAACGCAGGCTCCGACCGGGTCAATCCTTTCATCGTACGATTCGACAGCTACCTTGGCACGCTCACCGGGAACCCTTACTATCTTTTTTATTGTTATAAGTCCGTCAAAAATCTCAGGTACCTCCAGCTCAAAGAGTCTTTCGAGGAAGACAGGTGAAGTCCGGCTCAGGATAATGAACGGAGTGTTATTTCGCATTTCCACCTTTATTACAACAGCACGGATTGAATCTCCCTTGCGGAAATGATCAGAAGGTATCTGCTCGCTTTTGGGGATTATCAGCTCATTGCCGTCATCATCAAGAACAAGTATTTCCCTTTTCCAGACCTGGTAAACCTCGCCGGTGACTATCTCACCGATCCTGTCCTTGTACTTGATATAAATATTGTTCTTTTCAAGATCAAGAATTCTTGCAGTCAGGTTCTGCCGAAGCGACAGTATAGCCCTCCTTCCGAAGTCAAGAAATTTAACTTCATCCGAGACCTCTTCTCCTGCTTCATAATCTTCATCAATCTCTTTGGCTTTCGAAAGAGGGATCTGCAGGTTCGGATCAACCAGTTCGTCATCCGGAACCACAACCCTGTTCCTCCATATTTCAAAGTCGCCCTTATCAATATTTACTATTATATCGAAATTATCAGCCGAGCCATATTTTTTCGCCAGCATACTCCTGAACACGTCCTCCAGCACGCTCATCATCGTTGGACGGTCAATATTCTTGAGCTCTTTGAATTCTGAAAAAGTATCGATCAAATTAATATTTTCCATCTGGTATTCTCTTCTTGATATTATTTTATTGTTAATACAATTTTTGTCGATTTTACCTGGTCAAAATTAAAAGGTATTTCTTTAATCTCCTTTGCTTTTCCTTTATCTTTTACTTCTGTTTCCAGATCAAATCCCCCAACGGTTACGTTTCTCAGGACCCCTGAGTATTTTAATCCTTCATTGTCCAGTACCGTCACTTTTTTTCCTTCATTTTTATAATATTGTTCAATGACTCCCAAAGGTGTATCAAGGCCTGGTGACGATACCTGGAGTTCAAAGTCCTCAACATTACGGTCGAGCTCCTTTTCTATGTGACGATGCAGACCGGCACACTCATCAATTGTTATTCCCGCTTTGGTGTCTGCAAGAACAGTGATCCTGTTAGAACTGCTCACTCTTACAGCAACAAGGAACAGATCCGTTCCATGGATATACTCCTTTACCAATTTCTCTATCTTTGTCCTGTCGATCATTTCCTGAAAAGCGATAATAAAATAGGGGACTCTGGTCCCCTAGTTCTCAATTGCCCCTCAATTCGGATGCAAAGATAATGAATGTTTTAGAATTAGCAATATATCACATCAATCTTTTTTATTTTACCACGAAGTAACACAAAGGTAATCACTAAGTAACATCAAGGTCTGGAATATTATTTACTCCTTTGTGTAACTTTGTTAAGCACTTAGTGTGCCTTTTGTGGTTAAAATAGAAGCAAATGACCAGGGAAATCTACACGAGTGAAGAGATAGACCTTTTATCTCACTGCACCCTTTGTCCCCGCGAATGCGGTGTAAACAGGTTTGAAGGTGGTACGGGATATTGCAGGTCGGATGCAGGAATGAACATAGCTTCAATCTGCATCCACAGGGGAGAAGAACCACCAGTAAGCGGTCCGGCCGGGATCTGTAATATCTTTTTTGCCGGATGCAATCTTCACTGTATCTATTGCCAGAACTACGACATCAGCAGACCTGGTGTTGAGTTCAGAAAGAATTTCACAACTCTGAATGAGACACTCGACCGGATTGAAGAAATCATCTCTGACGAAGTTAAAGCGGTAGGATTTGTTTCACCCTCACATGTTGTTCCCCAGGTCAGAGCGATCATTCGCGGTTTGAATTCGAGAGGTCTGAGGCCGATAACAGTATATAACACGAATAGCTATGACAAGCCTGAGGTGATTGACACTCTTGGCGGAATGATTGATGTCTATCTTCCTGACTATAAATATGCTACTGCATCGCTGGCAAAGGATTTTTCAGATGCTCCTGACTATCCGGAGCTAGCGCTGAAAGCTCTCAGGAGAATGTACTATCAGAAAGGTTCAACTCTTCCGATGGATGAGGAGGGCAGGGCAGAGGGCGGCATGCTGATCAGGCATCTGGTATTGCCGGGATATTCGGGGGAAAGCAAAAAAGTCCTGGAGAGCATTGCAGATGAGCTTTCGGCCGGAGTGCATCTGTCACTAATGGCACAGTATCATCCCACGCCCTATGTAAGCAGTCATCCGGATTTAAAAAGAATTTTATATAAGAAAGAATATGAGGCAGTTGTTGAAACCATGGAAGACCTCGGTTTCAGGAACGGTTGGGTGCAGGATACGGAGAGCTGCCGGAACTACCAGCCTGATTTTCGGAAAGAGCATCCCTTTGAATAACAAAACAAAGGCTTAATAGAAGAAGATTGGACGGTAAATAATGATTAACTTTTACCGGTTTATTAGCACAGGTCATGAATAATATTTCAGCTAAGAGTAAAGTATATATTTTAATTTCTGGTTTTGCATGCCTGGTTAACAACTACGCATTGGCTGACGCCTTTCCTAAATCTTCAGAAGCACTTGGAGGTCCTGTAATTTCACTGGAATTACTGGGCTCCTTTGAATTTAAAATTAATCACGGCGGAGGATTTTTGATCTGGGGTGGTATGGCATCTGTTTTTTCTCCCCTTTACAGGGATATTAATGCCGGACCTGAAGCTGCATTTGAAATCAGGAAGTACTTTCATGAAAGAGAAAACAAGATCTGGTCATTTAGTTTCTATTCGGGTGTCGCTTACAATCTTATAGGCGAGCATTATGGAGCATTTACTCCCGGATTGAAATTAACCAGAAAAAAGAGTGTTAGCAAATTGATTCAGCTCGAACCATACATAAGCTTATCCTATCCATTCTATTTTGAAGGGAGCCACCCCTTTTTGCCATACTTAACATTTGGTTACCGTTTTGTCTTTGAAAAGAAAAAGAATTAAGGTGGATGGAATTGAAATGACTGTCCGGCTTATAGAAAAGGAATTTGGGAAAGCGGTGTTGTGACCGGAGAGTCTTCCGGCAGTAAAAGTTAAGTCAACATAATAAAATGATTTGTGAAATGGATATGTAAACGTATATTTACCATATTCAATTTAAAAGGAAAATACTTATGGAAGAAAAAAACCTTGTTTACCGCGGAAAATCGAAAGATGTTTTTGATATAACGGAAGGACCTTATAGAGGTAAATATAGATTTGTTTTTACAGATAAAGCAACAGGATACTTTGAGAACGGAAAAACTGTTTTTGATCCCGGATACGATACTGTTATCGGTACCATTCCCGGGAAAGGAGCTATTGCCTGCAGGTTCGCCACACATTTCTTTAAACTGCTGAAGGAGAGAGGCATTCCTTCACATTATATTGATACGATCGCTGAGAATGAAATGATTGTTGAACCTGCGATCCCGCTTAGCATGCAGGTGGAATCACCGGAATTTCCCGGATCAGCTCCGCTGTTGAATCTCGAATTCACCTGGAGAAATAACGCTACCGGAAGTTTTTGGAGAAGGTACCCATTTGTAAAACCCTGCAAGAACCTTAATAAAGTAGTTGAAGCCTGGACAAAGGGAGATAGTGACATACTCATTACAATGGAAGCATTGGAAGCAACAGGCGCCATGAGTAATGAGGAGATCACGCGGAGCGTTGAACTTGTAAAGAATATTGCTGAAATTGTTTCTCATGAATTCTCATTAAAGAACCTCCATGTTATAGATGGCAAGTTCGAATTAGGCAGATTGAAATTTGGAGACGGGAAAATGGTGCTTATCGACGAAATATCGCCTGATGTATTACGTGTGTGCAAGGGATATTCTCCCGGAAAGAATGGTGACTGCACCGTTTATGAACAATGTGCAGTAACGAGCTTTTCTGAGGGTAAAAGGACAATTAAAAACAAAAACCAGGTTTCTGCTGCTGATTTCATAAATATTTTCCTGTAAGAAATCTTTCCCTTATAAGCTCGTTCTCCGGAAAATTAATTAATTGTCTGTGAAAGACAAGCAATAATTCTGCCAGTCTTCCGGATGAACGTCTATCTTCATTATTGTCAGGCTATTAGGTGGCGTATTATGAAACTGCTGATAATAATTTTACTTTCATTTATCCCATTTGACACTTTTTCTCAGATTTCCGGAATAGTGATCGACAGGAATTCGGGATATCCGGTTCGAAATTCAAATATCAGGGTTGAAAACCAGAATACCGGGACTAAATCCGACCATGAAGGAAAATTTAAATTTAAAGAAAACCTTATTGGTAAGTCCCTGATTATTTCAGCGATTGGATTTGAATCTCAACGTGTTGCCGTTGATAAGGAAGTTCTTGAAATATATCTGACCACGAAAGTATATGCTATCAATGAAGTTGTTGTGATCTCAGATAATAAAAGAGACTTTTCTTATAAAAGGAGACTGGTGAGTTCCATTCGCTGTGAGCCATGTTTTGAAACTATTTCACCCGGGGGGAAAACCGGTTATTTAATCAATATAAATGGGAAGTCGTTAAAAAAGAGCGGAGTTCAGTATTATAAATATAGGAAGCCAATGAATTTAACCTTAGAGTTTACTTTATCCGACTAATTAACCCGAGTTGCATGGTACTGGTTGCTTGTTGCTAGTCAAATGAAAATGAGCCTTATATTTATTCTGATGTTCTTTCAACTATCGGCACAACCGCACAACCCCATTACTGATTTTCAGATCTGTTTAGCTGCTGTTTCGTTCTGACTTTCTTCCGGAACCTGTCTGTATTTATCCTGATATTTCTTTCTCCATTCCTTCCTATGGCTTTTCTCATGGCCGCCTGGTGCTATGCCTGTGAGAAGGATTTTAGACAGGATGAATAATCCGGCTGTCTGCCAGTAATTCAGTTCCGGTCCTTTGAATAAATCAGGTATCAGCCAGTTCCAGAGGGCCTGGACACCGAAAATCAAACCAATCATGAATCCAACTCCAAGTATTCCGAACCCAACATACTTTAAAACATTCCATGTTTTCATACTAATGATTTTTAAATAATTTGTACAATCCGTTCAGTTCCTTCCTGAGAGAGAGTACCGCGTAACGCTTCCTTGAGATAAGAGTATTAATACCCACGCCCGTTCTTTCAGAGATCTCCTTAAAGCTCATATCCTCAAACTCATTTTCAACGAACACTCTTCTTTGCTCTTCAGGCAATTCTGACAAAGTCTCTTCAATGGTATCCCATATCATATCTTTCAGTTCTTCGTCCTCGGGAGTTGTTCCGATGGATGGCAATATCTCTTCCAGGGTCAGAGGTCCTTCATCATCTTCAGCACGGTTTTCCTTAAAGCTGAATGTGACAGGTCTCTTCTTTCGGAACAGATCGGTGATACGATTATCGGCTACTTTGTAGAGCCAGGCTGTCAGATTTTCAATTCTCCTTATATCATTGAATCCAATGGTCAGCTGATAAAAGACATCCTGCAGAATATCCTCAGCCTCCAACCGGTCAGGAATCCTGTTCCTGATATACCCAAGAAGACGGTTGTGCTCCTTTGTGTAGGTTTTTGAGATTCTTTCTGACTCTTTTGGACTCATTTCAAAGGATCTTTACACCCATAGACGTTACAGGGAGGAATATATTTTAAAATTCTGTCAATTGCTAATCCCTGTATCAGAACTCATGAACATAAAGTGGTTATAATTTGTTTATATATCTGAGTTTATGAAGTTGACAGACAGCTGTGCAGGTTTTAGCAAATTAAGGATTCAATGGATTTATTACAGGTTTAAACTCCGATTAAAAACAGTAGTCATGGCAAGATATCTGGTAGAAGTTTCTCACAGTGCCGATAAAATCGAATGTCTGCGGTCGATCCAGATCTTTCTGAGTACAGGATCGCATTTTCTGACGAATGCTGACTGGGGTTGCCTTGATGGCGAACACAAAGCCTGGTTTATAATGGAAGTTGACAGCAAGGATGAAGCTCTCCGGATCGTTCCGTCATTCTACTGGAAGGATACAAAAATAACACTACTTAACAAATTCAAGCTAAAAGAAGTTGAGGAGCTTCTCAGGCAACACCGGGTATAACAGAGGACCAGGTGTAAACTGAACCTACATGAATTTCTCCCTCTTCTGGAGGTTGAGCAATGCGGCCAGCAGGAACAATATAGAACCTGTTATCAATATTATCCTGTTTTTCAAAGTGATGATGGCCCAGGTTGTTTCACTGACGTCATATGCCGGATCAAATGGATTAATGAAGATATTCCACTGGCTCTTGTGCAGAGGCTCACTGAGGATCAGGAAGAAGATGCCAAAAATTACCATAACCACAGCTGTCCCGTTGCCATTTCTGATTGCCGTCGAAAGCATAAATGACATCATCCCGAGGAACAAAACAGGTATCATCACCTGCACCGTAACATATACAAACCGGAATTTAACGATCAGTATTGAGGAAAGGAATGTAAAAACAAGCATTATCAGGGATGCGATCACAAAGATCAGGATTATCCTTACCAGCCACACTTTATACCTGTAGTTTGGAATGCCGAACAATATCTCTATGGTTCTTGCATCCTGGTCATTCTGTATACCGAAAACCGAAGGGTAAAAGACAAGCAAAATGCCGGAAAAGAGGAAAACGGCATACAAATCCGACATCTCTGAAACATCATTTGAAAAAACATATATGACAGATAATCCGAGATAGAAAACGACGGATCCTGCAAGGAACCAGATGAACTTGTTTGCGAATATGATCCTCAGATTGTAAAGTATCATCTTCTGGACTAATGTAAAGTAATTATTTAATTTCCCGGTTTTCATCTGTCATTTCCATTATTGATATCCTTTTTTCTAAGAAGCCACAGGTAAGCGTCTTCCAGATTTGGAGTCGCACTTGCTGCATTCTCCCATGGTTTTGAATCCGAAATGACCCTGACCCTCACAAAGTCGCCTTCCGACATATGGTGCACCACAAGATGCTCTTCAACGAATATCCCGAACTCTGAGGCAGGGAGCTTAAACTGCCATACATGTCCTTCCGCCTCGTTTGTCATATTCACAGGTTTGCCAACGAACCGTAGTTTCCCTTTGTTCAGTACCGCAACCTGATTGCACGAGCTTGAGATATCTTCAATGATATGTGTTGAGAAGATCACTATTCGCTCGCGGCTCAGTTCAACCAGCAGGTTTCTGAACCTTATCCTCTCCCTTGGATCGAGACCTGCCGTTGGCTCATCAACCACAAGAATCCTTGGCAGATGGAGCAGGATCAGGGCGATGCCCATTCTTTGCTTCATCCCGCCTGAGTATGAACCGATCTTCTCATGCCGTCTTTCCTCCATATGGACTGCTTTAAGAACGTAGGTTACCCTCTCTTCCCTGGTCTTTGTATCGATAATGTTCTTTAGCATTGCCTGGTAATGCAGGTACTCATGCGCTGTCATATTTTCATAACTTCCGAATTCCTGGGGAAGATACCCTATAAGCCCCTGAAGTTCTTCACGTTTTTTCTGAGTATCAAGACCGTTGATCCATACTTTACCGTAACTCTGTTCAAGGATACCGCAAATTATTCTCATCAGAGTGGTTTTACCGGCACCGTTGGGTCCAAGAAGACCGAACATCCCGTTTCCGATGTTGAGCGAAACGCAGCTCAGCGCTTTGAAAGGCTTTTTCTTTTTACCTATCAGCGGGACCGCGGCAACGATCTTATAAACAGTCTTTCTGATTCCTTTGAACCTGCCCTCAAGCCTGTAGATATCAATGTTTTCTTCATTCAGCTTAATACCTGTCTTATAAATAAATAATCCGGTGAACCATAAGAATCCTATTATCAGTACGACGGCAATGTTATCCCATTTAAGCTGGAACATTACAAGGTTAAGAAGGGGGATGATCCAGAAAACAATGAAGTCAATGACCGGAATAATCTTTTTCAGGAGCCTTTTCTTCCCTTCTGCTGATAAGCTGGTAAAGAGCTCCCTGAACTGGTTCCATATGGCCGACAGGATAAACCAGGTGACTACGCTGAACAGAAATATCCAGAATCCTTTCTGCAGATAGAAATAGGTAAAATAAATAATGAAGGCCAGAAGAGGGATTTGCCAGGATACCTGTGTCATATCTCTCCACCGCCTGAAATGTTTTTCCAGGCCAAGACGCTCCCTTATTTTTTTTCCGGCTTTCCATTCCCTTGCCCACCTGTTCTCTCTCTCGTAGATTTTTACCAGGCTCTGTACATAAATATTGATGCTTTCATCAGGCGGAATCACTGTCTCCCTTGCTTTTCTCAGGCTGTTCATTACAAACCAGGTTGTTGCCGGGACGATTATTACTGCAAGTATCGTTGTTATAAGTTTCCATATAAATTTGTCGATACGGCTGTAGATCAGGAATATCAACAGGCCAAATATCAGGAGCTGAATGACTTTGTTTTTCCAGCTGAGCGATTTGAACCATTCAAGTGCATTCTCAAGCCCGGAGTAAAATGTAGGTATGAATATAAGAGTAAGGAGAGTGCTCAGAGTAAGTCCTCCGATGACGGTGATACCGAATGATGCTCCGATGGTTGATACAAACTCACCTTTTCCCATTGCCAGCGGAACCATTGCGATTACGGTTGTTGATGCTGTAATGAGTATAGGCCTTATCCTGGCCATCCCGGCTGCCATCAGGGCTCTCGATCGCCTGTAACCCTGTTTCCTTAAAATGTTGGTATAATCAATAAGTATTATACCATTGTTTACCACGACACCCAGAAGGATCAGGAATCCTGTCAGGGTATTGGCATTGAGGAGGGTATTTCCTGTAAGGATAAGAGCGATCAGCGATCCAAGCGCGGCAAGAGGGATGCTGAACAGCAGTACAAAAGGAATTGCCAGTGATTCAAAGACAGCTGCAAGGATCATAAAGATCAGCAGAAAAGCTATCCCGATAAGATTGTAGAATTCCTTAAGCGGATTTTCCTCATGGATAACCTCCACTGCCAGACCGGCAGGAATGTTCAGCTTTGAGACGATTGATTCAATTTCAGCCCTTCCGCCCTCCAGAAGATCTTTTGAAGACCTGATTTCATCCTTGAAGCTGTAGGTTACTGTTATCCTTTTCTCCTGATTCTCGCGATGGATGTTACCCATGCCATATGAAAAGATGGTATTGGCGAGCTCCTCCATCTCCATCACAGCGCCGGTGGCGCTCCTTACCTCAAGATGTTTCAGGTCATCAATGGTTTTAAAGGAATTATTTCCAACGAGGGTATCCTCCTCAGCGTATTTAATTATGATATCATAACTTTCGGTTCCCTGCCTGAAAGCTGCTCCTGATGTATATTCCCTCCCGAATGTAGCCAGTGCACCCGACAGGTTCAGCAAGGTGAAGTTGTTCCGTCCTATGTAGTCCATATCAAAATGGAGCTGTACTTCAGGGGTGTTGTCCTGGACATTCGAATTGACATTTTCAATAGACTCAAGTTCATCAATATACGACTCAATGTCGTCGGCAAGGTTTCTCATCTGCTCAAAATTCTGTCCTTTTATGACCACTTTTTCTGTCTGTGATCCAATGCCCAGCAGGTTGGCAAAATCGGCTTCGGATCCAAGTGCTTCCTCGCCACCTCCGCCTCCTGTAAAGCCTCCGCCGGTCGATATTTCATCCATGCTTATCTCGGCAGAGGAAATATTTTTTGTTTTCCCGGAGATATCATTTTTTATTTCCGGAAGGCTCCTTTTACTTTTTTTATCCCAGTCTTTGAACAGATTAACTGTGACTGTAGCCTGTTCCTCCTCTATCCGGCTGACAATATCCTCTTTTTCAGTTATTGAGGCCAGACGCGATTCAATCTCGGCGACCACGGCATCTGTTTTTGCCAGGGTCGATCCGGCAGGCATCGTGACACTCAGCCTGAATTCGGGCGTTTCGATTTCCTGGGTAGTTGTGAGACTTAATGTTAGACTTATGAGAAGGGCGGTAAAGAAAAGCGCAAGGGTTCCTATTATTGTTGCGGCAGGTTTTCTCATGCTGGCTTTCAGCAGGAGATGATAGGCCTGGATAAGCCTGTCGTGAATAGAAAGCTTTTTAAAGATCTCCGAATCACATGAGGAAGACCGCGACAGAATGAAAAATGTCGCCATGGGAATAAAAGTCAATGCAACCGCCAGGGAGACAAGGAGAGTTGAAACGATGGAAACGCCAATATTCTTACCAATGATCTTAATGAGAAAATTGGTTGAGAATATGAACGGGAAAAAGACAACTATCGTAGTAAGCGATGATGCGAAAATTGCACGCCATACCTGGGTAGTTCCCTGTTTTACTGCTGCTTCCGGGTCCTTGCCTGTACCTGCGAGCCGGTAAATATTCTCAAGCACAACAACTGAATTATCCACGAGCATACCTATGGCAAGGGCGATCCCGACAAGTGTCAGGCTGTTGATTGAGATGCCGAAGGCATAGAAGAAATTAAATGCAGTGTATACTGAGGCAGGGATCGATACTCCTATAACGGTAACAAGGCGGATATTCCGCAGAAAGAACCATAGGATCAGGATTGCAAGAAGACCACCTGTGACTGCGAGATTAATAATCTGGTTTATATTTTTTTCCATTGTCTCGGCACTGTTGTTCTGGACAACAATCTCGACTCCAGAGGAAGCAAGCTCCTTATTAAGCTTATTTACCTGGTCGACGGCGTTATGTGAGAGCTTAATGAGATTCGCCTGGTTGTCATTTACCAGGTTCATTGTGACAGCTTCCATTCCGTTGACCCTGCTGAGAGTACTCTGTTCCTTTACGCCATAAAAGATCTCAGCTATATCGCGTAGTAAAACAGGCCCCTCCTGCTTTACAATAATATTCCCGATATCCTTAACATCGGTGTAGTCGGAAGTGATATTGACGAAAAGCTCATTACTACCATCATAAACCTTGCCGGCAAATGTTTTGTTCCTGCTGTTGCTATTGAGAAGAGTGCTCACCTGGCTCAATGTGATTCCCAGGGCTTTGCATGCATTCTGATTGAGCCGCACTTCAATCGAGTTCTCCTGCCCGCCATATACCTGTACGCCTGCAATACCATCGATATTTTCAAATTCCGGTTTTATTTCCCTGTCGGTTATGTTCCGGATCCTGTCCACACCCCCTTCTCCTCTTACCTCCAGTGACATAAACTGATTTGTCAGCTGTTCAAGATCGATCTTGATGACGTTGATTATGAATTCTGAAGGTATGGACCCCTTAACTATATCTATCTTCTCCTGGAGTTTCAGGTTGGCATATTTCAGGTCGGCATTCTTGATGTAATAAATCCTTATAGTACCATACCGGGAGGAGATATCTGATTCGATCTTTTCGACATTTTCAAGAGTTCCGACTGCACCTTCGATTGGTATAATAGCCTGGCTCTCAATATAAGAAGGGTCAACTTCGAGAGGAGTGAGCACCTGCACTATCAAAGCCGGAAGGGTGGCGTTCGGGATTAGTTCAACCGGGAGTTTTGTATAGGAAACATAACCGAGCAACGTAAGCCCGATAACGAACATGCTGATGAGGATCCTTCTTTTCAGTATAAAATCCATATTCTCTTTTATAAGAATTATGCAGGATCAGTAACACTCTTTTTCTTGCCCCGGAGGAAATCGCCGAAGCTGTCGAAAGCCCAGTAAACACAGGGTATTACTATAAGTGTCAGGAGGGTGGAAGAGACCAGTCCGCCTATCACTGCAAGAGCCATGGGAGCACGGATTGAGGCACTTTCCCCGATTCCAATTGTCAACGGAAGAAGAGCCAGGATTGTGGTAAGGCTGGTCATCACGATCGGCCTTATTCGCTGGGAGCCGGCAAGTACAATTGCCTCTTTTTTGTTCATTCCCCCTTCCCTCAGCTGGTTAATGCGGTCGATAAGAATGATGGCATTGTTAACTGCAATTCCTCCAAGCATTATTATGCCGATATATGCCATCATATTCAATGATTTTCCCAGCATCAGGAAGGTCAGAATGGTCCCTACACCTGCAAGAGGGATTGTCAGCATAATGACAAGCGGTTGTATTACCGATTCAAACTGTGCTGCCAGCACCATAAAGACAAGCACCAGCGACAGGATCAATGCAAAAGTAAGGTTCGACATTGATTCTTTCCTTTTGAGCTCCTCGCCGGTGAATTCCATCTTATAATTTACAGGAAGGGCAACAGACTTCAGTGATGTCCCGGCCTCATTTATGATCTTGTCGAATGCCCTCTCCCCTTTGACCATTGCATAGAGATAGCAGGTTCTTGACTGGTTCCGTCTTGTGATCTCTCTCGGGCTGACAACTGTTCTGATCTCAGCAAGTTCACTAAGGGGGAGCTTGACGGAGCCGGCTGTTATCATAAGGTCATTGAGCTGGCTTACCGATATATCTTCCAGCTTAATTGTGATGTCTTTCATCTCTCCGTCTTTTTCAAAGCTCCCGGCTGATGATCCCTCGAGGTAGCTTTTAACCTGGTTTATAACGTTCTCTACCGCCACATTATAGTAGCTTGTCTTGAAACGGTCAATAGCCACTTCAACTTCAGGAGTGCCTTCATCCATTGAAGAGGTAAGATTATACAAACCGGGATTCTGTTCAAGTACACCTTTTGATTCTTTCAGTATCCTTTCAAGCTCTGAATAATCTTCTCCCGAGATCTCAAGGGCAAATGGTGATTCTGTTGTGCCAAGAGAAGTCTGCAGTGCAGTTTCTTCCCTTGTAAATGTAACTTCAAGATCAGGAATGGTTATCAGGTAACTTTCTACCAGGCTAATGACATTTTCAGCTTCTGAAGCGTAATCGTCCGAGAGGATAACCTTAAGGGATGCTGTGTTTTCACCTTTGACATTTGAGGTCTGACTCAAAGATGATGTGTTATCTTCACCCGACTGGGTGTAAATCATTTTCAGCTTCTCTCCAAGCAGGTCTTTTATTATGCCCTCAGCGTTTACGGCCGTACTGTTGGTCCTTTTAAGGCTTGTACCCTCGGGCAGTGTTAATCCAACAGTAAATTCCGGTGATTCTGATCGGGGCATGAATTCACTTCCAAGCCGGGGGATCAATAATGCAGAAACCGCCATTATTATTACAGCCAGCAATATTACAAGCATCCGTTTTTCAAGAGTCTTTTCCAGAAATCCTTTATACCTTTTAAACTGTAAAGCAGTTGGGGGTACGGCTTTTTTCCCTTTTTCAGGAAAGAGTGTTGATATCAGCATAGGGATTACCAGCATAGCCACAAAAAGAGAAGACAGAAGTGCAAAAGCCACTGTCCACGCCTGGTCCCTGAACATCTCGCTTGAGGCTCCGTGGAGGTAGACAATTGGGAGGAACACTACGATTGTTGTCACTGTCGAGGCAGTGATTGCTCCTCCTACCATGCCGGTTCCTGTAATTGCCGCATCCTTCAGTGACATCCCTTCCTCCCTGAGGCGGGTAATGTTCTCAAGGACGACAATTGCATTATCGACAAGCATCCCTGCGCCAAGCGCCAGCCCACCCAGTGTCATTATATTGAGGGTGAGATGGTTGAAATACATCAGATTGAAGGTGGCAATTATTGAAACCGGAATAGCCACGCTTATTACCATGGTTGTTCCTATTCTCCTCAGGAAAACATAAAGAATAAGGACAGCAAGAATTATTCCCAGTATCAATGTACTCTTAACTTCACCAATGGCATTATCGATATAAGTACCCTGGTCAACGACCTTAATGAATTCATAGCCTGGCAATGCCTTACCCAGATCGGCAAAGGTCTTGTCGAGGTTTTTTACTGCATCAACAGTATTGAATTTTGGTTCCTTATAAATTGACAGCCCGATACATCTCTCACCATTAATTGTAACAATGTTTTCAGGATCCTTGTTACCATAACCGATCTTTGCAACATCCCTTAAATAAACAGGAACTCTTATAGTAGAGGTTGTAGCAGAAGAAACTTGATTTAATGCAGCGGTGTTTGATGCAGTCTGTTTGAAACCAATAATTATGTTCTCAAGATCGTCAAGATCTTCAAGAACACTCACTCCTTTCACAACATATTTAGTACCCATGTCGACGATCGATCCGCCTGATACGTTCCTGTTATAGTTGCTGATCTGGGCTGCAATTCCATCGGATGTGAGCCCGAACGATTCGAGGAGATATTTATTTGTTTCAATTACCACTTCGCTTTCCTCCTTTCCAACGAGCCTTACATCGGCTACTCCTTCGATCCTGACAAGCTCGTTCCTGATATAATTCTCGGCGATTTTTCTGAGCTCATCCATATTTTCAATGCGGTCATTCTTCAGTCCGACCACCATTACAGGTGAAGCGTTGGGGTCATACTGTGAAATGGTAAAGTTTTCAAGATCGGAGTTCTGGCTGAATGAATTCAGTTCTTTCTGCAGGTCGAGAAATGCCTCGTCCATATCCTTGTTCCAGGCATATTCGACTGTAATGACAGCTGACCCGCCCCTTGATACCGATGACACCTGAACCACATCGCTCTGACGCATTGCGAGGGATTCTATCTGATCGACATAGTTTTTTTCGATTTCTTCCGGAGGTTTTTCCCCTGCCTTGAGTTCGATATATATCTTTGGGGTATTCAAATCAGGAAACAGGTCGGTTCCCAGCTTACCGAAAGAGATGAATCCCAGAAGAACTATACCCAGCACCAGCATCAGAACGGTCACCGGGTATTTTACAGCAAATCGGGCAATTGCGTTCATAAAGGTTATTTAATAATTTTCACCTTAGACCTGTTACTGAGGGTTTCGAATCCGCTGGTCACAACCCTCTCGTTTTTTGCCAGCCCCCTGGTCACCTCAACGTCGGTAATATTTTCAAGTCCGGTTTCAATGATCCTTTCTGCTGCAACCCCGCGATCGACAATAAATACTGTTTTTCCCCTTTGCCGGGACAGGATTATATTTTTAGGGATCACAATTGCAGAATCTTTACGGCTGGTAACTATATCGGCCTTTACAAACATTCCCGGACGAAGCAGGAAGTCACGGTTGTCGATCGAAACAGTGCCCTTGAATGTCCGGGTGTCAGCATTTATTGCGGGCGACAGCTGAGTGACATTTCCTATTATCGTATCGTCAGGGATTGTATAATTTGTAAGTTTTACAACCTGCCCGGGTTTAATCACAGAGATATATTTCTCGGGAAGCTGGACATCCATATACATTGTTTTATAGTCCATTATTTTGACCATGGTAACACCGGCCTCAACCTGTGTTCCCTGGGTATGATAGGGCAGATCAACGATCACACCGTCGATAGGGGCGGATATTTTGGTTTTTTCAAGCTGGAGCTTTGAAGTTACGACCGTCGTTTTTGCATTTTCATAGTTAATGCTTGCTGTCTTCAGCTCCCTGAGCGTCACTCCTCCCTTCTCATAAAGCGATTCCTGCTTTCTAAGCTCGCTTTCCATAAGCTCCAGGTTCAGCTGGTTTGTTTCCATTCTGACGGAATTAACATATTCCTGGTCCTCAAGTCTGACTATAAGGGCTCCTGCCTTCACTCTGTCGCCCAGCTGCCAGGATTTTCCAGCATTCGGATTTTTTTCCAGGAAATACGAAGCTGATATTTTTGATTTAAGCTCTATTTCTCCTTTCGGAAATGCCGTACCGGTTGTATTGACAAATTCTTCAATCGGCTTAAGCTTCAGTTCTTCAACCGATACAGGTATTTCAACATCCGCGGTAAGGTTCTGGTCCTGGTTCCTGCAGGAGGTTAATGCAAGTATCGAAGCTGCAAATAAAATAATGCTCTTTT
>Ga0154631_1343_pt2 | contig 23037 bp, 17 predicted proteins | sample Rifle2008BG13ft_FD_116060 | JGI IMG/M metagenome (GOLD analysis project Ga0154631, IMG submission 116060) | Bacteroidetes bacterium RBG_13_42_15 | reverse complement strand
CCGGATTAAGTTCATACCAGGTTTTAGCCACTGTATTTTGATCGGGCAGCACTGAGTTAATTGCAGATTGAGCTGTTTTCATTATCCTGTTTGACTTTCCTGTAAGATTAACCGCAAGAGAGGTAACCTTGCCTTCAGCATCAAAAAATTTCTGCGCTGCTGATATTGTCATAATGATCAGTCTGTTGTCTATTTCGGGTGCAGGCATTTTTATTATTCCCCTTACCGGAAATATCCCGGTTGCAGAAACTCCGTGGTACCCCTGCCCCATAAGAATCACCGAATCACCTATAGCTACTTTCAGATAGCTGGCAAGCCTGTCCGACACAAGTATTCCATCGTCATTATTTGCAAGATATCCATTTGTTATGACAGAACATTTAAGAATCTGCGGTAAACAGAGCTCATTGTTTTCATCGGAAAGACCCAGTTCCAGCTTAAGCCTGGCAGATGATGAATAAGCTCTCCCCAGGTTCTCTTTCAGCTTGTCCAGGATATTATTCGGAATATTGCCTGTTTTTTTCAACTTCTCTATTGCCTCATCGGTGATCCTGTATTTTACAAGCTTTTCTTCAGGATCTGAAAAGTGCCTTTCCTTAACCGGATCAATTGCAATTATAGCCACTCCTTTTGTCTGCGGCCCGCTTGAGGCAAGAGTGAAAGATTCGAGGTGAGGAGTAACGGAGACAACGTTGTTAATCTCTGAGATTGCTGCAGCGATCGAGTCGTTATAGTCGAAAGAGTAATCAATCAACGGATTATCCTGATATTTTGCATGTTGCACCTGCAAATAGCCCGTAAACGATTCGATAAAATTGGATATTATATGGTCATATGATCCGAGCTGATATGACCGCATGATAACTGCAAAAAAAACAGCGAAGAAAACAGATGCCGAAGTAATTACCGTACGACGCCTGTTCCTCCATAGATTTCTCCACGCTATTTTAAATTCCTCTTTCATGGCATTTATTTTCTGATATCAACGCACCCTCTTCATATTCTGCTGGGAAAAATAACTTTCCTCAACAGGTATATTGAATTTTATCTCCAGGATCTCAATAAGGGTTTTATTTTCGGGTTCTTCTTCCGGGACAAGTTCGATTTTTGAAGTTATTGTTCTTCCATCCATAATTCTGATGCCTGAACCGGTTTCAGTCCTGACCAGGTAACCATCTTCATCGTACAATTCTGCCTTCAATACCAGAAAATCCTTTTTGTCAATCCACCGGATCTGCTTGCCCCAGACAATGGAGGCACTTTCCCTGGCTGTCATATTAATTTTATAACATGACCGCCCGTCAATATTCTCTTCTCCAACTATTTCATGTACATAATCATTTACCACCGAAGATTCCCTCAAAATATCATCGTTCGTGTAATCCGAACCCATCCAACCCTGCGACATCATCGAAGGAGGCAGTTTAATAAGCCTGCTAATCGAAGGATTCCAGCTCCACATTTCGGAACCCCTCTTAAGAAACGTCTGCCCTGTTTCTTTTGCCGGGGCAGTGATCAGTGCCAGCGCAAAATCCTTTCCAAGGGTCCAGCTTTTGAACTCAATTGTCCTCTGCCATTCAGGCCTGATAACTTTCATTGACATTACACTGTAACTACTCTTTTCACCGTTGAACTTTTCATCAGCTTTTCTTACAATATCAGTTGCACTAAAATCCTGTGCATTTACCATATTTATGCATGATCCCTGCATCAGAATAAAAAATATAATTGAAAACCAGTTTTTCATAAACAATCTATTTAAATAATTCAATTATCCTGTTTATCATCTTTTCGTTGTTTTCGTCCTCACTGTCATCGGTGTATATGCTTGTCAGTGCGTAACCTTTTAGAGTAATAATGAACATATTTACCTCAACCAACGGATCATATCCATCTCCCATTTTCTTCTTTTTCCTGATAAAGTAATCGGTTATTATTTTCATTATCTGTGCTGCAGTCAGGTTTTCTCCGGGTTCAATTCCGGACCGTATCAGAGAATCTGTTCCTAAGAATGACTTCTGGAACTGATCCCTGACATCATTTTGCATCAAAAGCTGAAACAACAACCGCCAGAAAGAGCGTTTTTCCTTTAACATAATATCTACCTTCCTGATAAAGAATTCAAATTCCTCTTCTGTAAGATACCCATCCCTGTCGATATCAAAATAATTATAAACTTCAGCAATTGATTTATGTATTATTGCCTTCAGCAATGCTTCCTTGCTTTCAAAATAGTTGTACAATAATCCTTTAGAAATACCTGCATGCTTCGCAATATGACTTATTGTTGTTGCATAATACCCATTATTGGCAAAATGCTCCAGAGCAGTGTCCATAATAAGAGTCCGTTTCTCTTCCCTTATCTCCTCATATTGCTTTGAAGTTCTCGGCGACATATTTTGACTAAACGTTCGTTCAACCAATAATACTTTTAAAAACCGTTTTTGATTAAACGGTTAGTCAAAACTAAAACGATAATTTTTAAAAAGCAAATTTTTTTCAAAAAAAATCAAAGCGAGCTTACAGAAATCCATTCCCGCACCACAGGATCAATGTTTCAATCCGCAATCAGAATCCAGTTTACATTATCATTTCTCCTTCCCGAATCAAATATTTGCCGTGCCAGAACGTTATAACACAAGTTTACTTATCTTTAACCAATTGCTAAAAACCTTCATACGATGTCAAGTCTCAGGCTTTTACTTGGATTGATCCCTTCAACATCTAAAATTGAACTGGCCGAAAAAGCATTGATAGATGAATTCGAGAAGCTCAAAGCTTTTATAAAATCTGATTTGCTGGCAAAATATACCGCACTTCATGACCGTGTGAACTCCTCATCTTTTGTTCAGAATAGAAAGGAGATAGAGTCTTTGCAGTATAAAAACTCGGAAGAGTATAACAAGGAAAAGGAGTTCCTGTCACTGCAAAAAGCGAAGGATATTGTGCAGTATTTTAAAACAGTTTCAGGAAGCATTCTCAAAAGATTCAAGGATCTTGACGGTTCGAAGAAGATAAGGGATTATGAAGAGCTTGAGAGTTTTATAAAATCAAATGCTTTCAGGCAAAAACAAAAGATGAAGCCCATTACTTTTAAAGATTCGGATGAGTACAGGAGGCTGCTCGAATTCAATTCATTAAAATCTGATCCGGAGATAAAAGCATACCGTAAGAACCCATCGGATGTAACAAAAACAAAAACTGTTTTAAAATATGAAGAACTAAGCAATTATGTTAAAAGTGCCGAATTCCTTGCAAAGAAAAACATGAAGCCTATTACATTCAAGGATACTGAAGAGTATAAGAAGCTTCTTGAATACAACCGACAGAAAAACAGCCTTGAAATAAAGGAGTACTACAAATTCAAATTGTCGAAGGAATATGCCAACTATCTGAACACAGATGGTTCGGCAAGGCTGGCACGATATCATGAGCTTAAAGAGTATGTTGCATCTCCGGCTTTTAAGGAAAGGAAGGATTATCTCATCGACACCAAAAGATTTGAGAAGACTGAAGAGTACAAAGAAATTGTGGAGTACGAAAAGCTGAAGAAACATGAGGATATCATATGGTATTTCAAGGTAAAGGATTCTGATAAGTTTGATATCCTGAAGAAAAAAGAATTAACCTTCAATGATGAATTTGACGGAGACAGGCTCGATACAAAAAAATGGCTGACCAACTATTATTGGGGTGATAAGCTCTTAAAAGACAGGTACTCAGTAGAGACTGATTTGCAGGCATATACTGAAAAAGATAATTTCGAGGTGCGCAACAGCCTTCTGAAGATCCATACCAAACCTCAAAAAATTACAGGAAAAGTGTGGTCAGCATCATCGGGATTTAAGACCAGGGAATTCAGCTATTCATCAGGACTTATAAATTCAGGAAGAAGCTTCAGGCAGAAGTATGGAATATTCTCCGCCAAAATTAAATTAGGAAATCCGGCTGCAAGAAATAATTTTTGGATGCTCGCGGAAAAAATAACTCCCCACATTGATATTTGCCGCACTTCGAACAATAAAGTCTGGACTGATTTTGTTGCAGATCCCGGTCGGTTTTCCAAAACATCAATAGGACCGCGTTATGCAAATGATTTCTATATCTATACCCTTGAATGGACACAGGATAGGCTTGTCTGGAAAATCAACGATGTGGAGATCTCCAGGCAGACATCCAATGTACCTCAGGAGCCAATGTATGTTCTGCTTGCCGGCGGCCTTGATAAGCCAATCAACGGAATGACCACGATGGAGGTTGACTGGGTAAGGGTTTACCAGTTCAACTGATCAATATTAATTGATATATTTCAGATGGTTGGGGCGCAGTATACTACGCCCTTACTACGTTATAGGCAAATCCCGGTCATTTGCAGGTATTTTGTAACTTTTCCTGCTTTTGCCCGTCTTTACCCTGTAATTCATTTTATGACAGTAAAGGAATATAACAGATCTGTTGAAGAGTATTCTGATTCCGTTTACCGCTTCATCCGGTCAAATCTCAAGGATGAAGAACGGGCAAATGATATCGTGCAGGACAGCTATGAAAAGCTCTGGAGAAATGTTACCGAGATTGAATATCCGGTAGTTAAATCATGGTTATTTACTACAGCTTATCATGCAATGATCGATATAATCAGGAAAGAAAACAGAATGACAGCTCTTGAGGATTCGATTGAAAATGAATGGACGTCCGGGTCGCAATATTCCGATCTTAACGAGATACTGCATCTTGCCCTGGAACGCCTGCCTGAAAACCAGAAATCCCTTGTTCTTCTGCGCGATTACGAAGGATACAGCTACAAAGAGATAGGCGAAATTACAGGCTTTAGCGAAGCCCAGGTCAAGATCAATATTTACCGTGGTCGTGTGGCGCTTAAGAATTATATAGGAAAAATTGAAACTGTGATATGAATATGAGACCCGACAGATCAAACTATGAAATATGGTTTACCGACTGGCTCGACGGCAATCTCAGCGAAAAACAGGTTGGGGAGCTTAAGGTTTTTCTGAAGGAGAATCCCGATCTTGAAGAGGAGCTGAACGGGCTTGCTCTTGTCTTCCTTAACCCGCCTCATTCGATTTTCGGCGGAAAAAAAGAGCTTGAACAATCACCCGAAAGCCTCTCTGAATCGCAGTTTGAACATTTATGCATAGCCAGTCTTGAGAATGATCTTACGCCTGGGCATAAAGCTGAACTGGATGAGATCATTGGCCGCGATGAGACCAAAAGAAAGAGTTTTGAGCTCATTCAAAAGCTGAAACTTGAGCCTTTGACCGGCAGTTTTGCACGAAAAAACAGAATTAAAAAATTAACAGTAAGCCAGAAAATCTACCGGCTGTCAGTTATTGGTCTGAGCGCAGCTGCAACAATTGCTCTTTTAATTTCACTATTTCTCCTTATCCCTGAAAACTCTGGAAGAGGAACACTGCGGATTGCTCAGAACATAACCCCTGACACACTTGTAATAGAATCCCGGCAGGCTTTTACATACAAAGAAGAAGAACCAGCGATTGACAGCAGGAGCACTAAAGCTTTTGTCAGAAAATCAATCCCGGAAATCCCGGCAGGTGAATTGATTGTTCCGCTGGCAGAACTGCCAGATCAGGAAATGACCGATTCAGCATCCTGGTTCCAGAGAGCTGAATCCCTGGAGATGATGAAAATTGCGGTACCTGAGAACATTTTTACGGCTTACATGCCTGAGTCCAATGCTGTTCTGCCATTCGATCCGGGATATGTCCCGCCTCTGATAGACTACCGAAGCAATGTGCAACTGTTCCTTGCCAGATTGTTCCACGAAAAGATCATGAAAAATCCTAATGCGGGAACCAGACCTGTGGAATCATTTGAAATAGCACAGGCAGGAATTACAGGCCTGAACAAGCTCTTCGGATGGGAAATCGCCCTTCATAAAAGCACTGATACAAACGGGGAAATAAGGTCTTATAATTACAGTTCGAGATTGTTGAAATTTAATGCTCCCGTCAAAAAGTCACAAAAAGCGCTGTAACTTTTTAATTCACGAATCCGTCACAGCATTGAAAAACGACAGAAAGAAGATACAGCCATGAAAAAGAGTCTGATTATAGTTTTAGCAGCGGCACTGGCCTGCCAGGCTTTCACACTGCAATCGCGCGAAATAACCGTGATAGAAAAGAAACAAGCCGCAGTTGTTGACACCAGCGATAACATAACAATAATTATAGGAAATGATCTTTTCCGGTTTGACGGGAACGATTCTCTTGTAGTAATAAAAATGGGCGACAGGGGATTGAACATCCAGGATTCACCCGAAGGGAAAAAAGTTGATATTGAAAAATATGACAACGAATTACGCGATCTGGAGGAGGTTGTCGAGGACAGGAATCACGACCGGGACAAAAGCTGGGATCAGGATCAGGAGGATCAGGAACGCTACAGGGGAGGCAGGAACTTCAGGGGTCACTGGGCAGGACTGGAAGCAGGGTTCAACAATTATCTGCATGCCCAATCAATGACGCTGCCCGGACAAATTTCCTATATGAAGCTTAACACCAGCAGCTCCAATTGCTTTAACCTTAATCTCTCCCAGGTAAATATCGGATTCAGCAGGTATTCCGGTCTTGTTACCGGTATCGGTCTGAACTGGAATAATTACAGGTTTGAAGACACAAACAGCATAACAGTAGGTACTGACGGTATTTTAGGGGAACTCATTCCGGATAGTGCGGTTCCGGTGAAGAAATCAAAATTCAACACATTGTATCTGTCTGTTCCCCTTATGTTTGAAGTCCAAATCCCTGCAGGCTACAACAGGTTAAATATTGCTGCCGGGGTCATTGGAGGAGTAAAGCTGAATGCATGGACAAAGCTTGTGTACGAAGACGGCGAAAAGATAAGGACAAAAGGTGAATATAACCTGAATTTGCTGCGCGGAGGAGTTACAGCCAGGATAGGTTATGAAAACTTAATGATTTATGGAACTTATTATCTCACTCCCTGGTTCCAGGATCTAAAAGGCCCTAACGGATATAATCTTGAACCTTTCGAAATAGGGCTGGCATTTACGTTCAACGATTAAACTTTATTTTCATTCCTTTTGTAACTGGTAGATCCGTAGGGGCGTAGCATGCTACGCCCTTACTATTTTATGTTTATAATTCACGTATATTTGTAGAAAGCGCATATCTTTTCATCAGATGGCAGATAGCATTTTATCCCCGCGTGAGATCAGACGTTACAGCCGCCAGATCATGCTGCCTGAAATTGGTATCCATGGTCAGGAGAAGTTAAAACAGGCAAAGGTGGTTGTAATCGGAGCCGGAGGTCTGGGTTGCCCGGTCCTTCAATATCTGGCAGCTGCCGGTATTGGCAGAATTGCCATTGCAGAGTTTGACATGGTAAATGAGTCAAACCTTCAGCGGCAGGTGTTGTACGGCTCTGACGACATCGGGAAGCTCAAATCAATCATTGCAACAAACAGGGTCGAACACCTTAATGACCTTGTTGAAACTGACAGGATAAATCTGAAAATTGATACTTCCAATTCACTGCGTGTTTTAAAGGAATTTGATGTAGCTGTAGATGCGACTGATAACCTTCAGTCGAGGTATATTATTAATGATTCATGTGTGATACTGGGTATTCCAATGGTGCATGGGGCAATTTATAAATATGAAGGCCAGGTTTCTGTTTTTAATTACAGGGGAGGACCAACCTACCGCTGCTTTAATCCGCAGGTTGAAAACAGGGATTTTAAGAATCCTCCGCCAGCCGGGTCCGGGCTCCTGGGGGTTCTCCCCGGAATAACCGGAATCTTTATGGCAAATGAAGTGATCAAGATCATTACCGGATCGGGAAACATTCTTTCAGGCAGGGTGCTGGTTTTCAATATTTATGACTATTCCTTTAACATTCTTGAAGTTGAGAATATTCCTGAAAATCATAATATAAAGACCTTATCCGATGATTTTAATCACCCCCCAACCCCCCCAGGGGGGGGTAAAAGTATTTTATGAAGTCCCCCTTGGGGGATTTAGGGGTAAATATCTAGCGATTGTAATATACATTTGCTTTTAATTCATCTATTTATGAGACTTCTACTTATCAGCAACTCAACAAACTCCGGTGAACAGTACCTTGAGTATCCAAAGCTGAGGATCAAAGAATTTCTGGGAAGGAAGCATGTTAAAGCGCTTTTCATCCCTTATGCCGCAGTGACATTTTCATACGATGACTATGAATTAAAGGTGCGTGGAAGGTTCCGGGAAACCGGGCATGATATAATTTCGATCCATCATTTTACAAATCCTGTTGCGGCAGTGCAGAATGCTTCAGCTATTGTGGTTGGTGGCGGAAACACCTGGATGCTTCTGAAGCTTCTGCGGGAGAATAAGCTTATCAATCCCGTCAGGGAAAAAGTGTTTGCAGGCACACCATATATTGGCTGGAGTGCAGGATCGAACGTAGCCTGTCCGACTATCCGCACAACAAACGATATGCCGGTGGTCGAACCTTCCTCATTCAGGGCATTCAATCTTATACCATTTCAGATAAACCCTCATTATCTTGATACTAATCCGGACGGGCATGCAGGCGAGACAAGAGAACAGCGCATCGAGGAGTTCATTGAGATTAATGGTGATATCTGGGTCGCAGGTCTGAGGGAAGGGACAATGTTCCTCATAGAGAACGGAAATATCCGGCTGATCGGACCAAGAAATGCAAGGATCTTTAAAAAGAGTCACCTGCCTCTTGAGCTGGGAGAAAATGATGATTTTCGCTTCCTTCTCAAATAAAAATAGACTTTAATCCAAATAATATAACTTTGCTCCCCGTTAATTTATCTGATTGAAGGATATTTCCTGTATATAAATGAAACTGGCGGCGAAGATTCTGAAAATAACTTCAATACTTATCATCTCTGTATTGATACTGCTGTTTTCCCTATCCCTGATAATGCAGAATAAGGTTGCCAACCTCCTTATTAAAACCCTGAATAATAATTTTTCAACCAAGATAGAAACAGGATCTTACAGGCTTTCACTTATTAAGAAATTTCCGAAAGCTTCAGTGGATTTGAAAAATGTTTATATCCATTCTTCCCCGGATTTTGACCGTTCCGGCTTCACCGGAATTAATACCGATACACTTCTTGCCGCAAAATCAGCATCCATCGATTTCAGAATGTTCGATTTGCTGAGAAGAGCATATACTTTCACAAAAATAAGTGTCCGCTCAGGTAAACTGAATCTATACACAGATACCTCCGGCTATTGTAATTACGATGTTTCGGCCGGCGAAGAGGGAACATCCGGCGCCGATAATGTCGCCCTGAACCTTAACAGGATCAACCTGTCTGACGTTGGTTTCGTTTATCATGATCTGAGAGTTGACCTGATCATTAAAGGAACATTTAAGGACGGACGGATCAAAAGCAAAATACGAGGTGATAATATAGATTTCGACGGCTCTTCGAAAGTGATCTTTGACCTTTTTCAGCTTGGAGGAACTTCGATAAAGCAAAGTATCCCTGCTGATCTGGAAGTAGGATTAAATCGGAATGATAAGGGAATATTTTTCAAAAAGAGCACTCTGAGGATAGAAAACTGGGATTTTATTCTCAATGGTTTTATTGCGTCCGATAATTATCAGGATCTGAATATATCTGCAGATAATATCGATATATCAAAAATTACCAATTTACTCCCGGAAAAATACAGGAAAGCTGCATCTGATTATCATCCATCAGGAAATTTAAAGTTTAACTGGACGATCAAAGGAAAACCTACCACGACTGAAGATCCGCATTATGATATCGCCTGGTCAATGAAAAATGCCCGCATTAATAACATCAGATCTGATCTGAAGATTGACAAATTTTCATTTGACGGTTCTTTTACAAACGGACCTAAAAACAGACCGGAAACCAGTTCTTTAACGATAAGCGATTTTACTACGAGACTTGGATCATCCGATTATAGAGGATCATTTTCGGTTTCAGATTTTTCAAATCCCCTGGTTGAACTGACCTTCAAAGGGAAGCTGCTGCCTGCTGAGCTCAAGGAATTCCTGAATATTCAGAATGTCAGCAAGGCTGGTGGATCAATTGATCTTGATCTGAAGTTTTCAGGCCAACCGGGGAAAAAGGATTCTTATAAATTCAGGGATATTTTTAACCTGAATTCACAATCAGAAGTAGTTTTCAACTCAGTAGGCTTAAAGCTTGATAAAAAACAGATCGACATAAGGGATGTCAACGGCAGATTCATTATCAATGAGAGCACCACAACCGATAACTTCAGGCTTTCATTAAATAACCATAAAATAATCCTTTCCGGTAAATTTATGAATTTCCCCGGCTGGCTGACAAGGAATCCTGTAAATCTGACGGGGTCTGCCTCAATCTCGGCTTCATCTTTAAGGCCTGAGCTTTTTATGAATACTTCAGCCGGGAAGGAAGAAAAAGGAAATGATAATCCGCCGCAGGCCCCGCTTACACTGCCTGACAATGTTATGCTGGAAATGAATTTCAGCTTCGACACGCTTATCTATAAGAAATTTAATGCCAGAGATATTACCGGAACTCTCAGTATGAGGCCAAAGATGTTGAATTTCAGGACCATCAACCTGAATTCCCAAAAAGGCCGCGTCGCGGGTAACGGACTGGTGGTACAGAATCGTGATAAATCTTTTATCGGGAGAGGAAGCTTTGCACTAACCGGTGTGGATGTCAATGAAGCATTTACTTCATTTAATAATTTCGGACAGGACTTTCTTAAGGCTGAAAATATTGCAGGATCCCTGTCAGGCAACATTACACTCATACTACCTGTTGACTCTCTGTTGAATCCTGATATAAAAACCATTATGGCGGAAGGGAAATATGTGCTGACCGACGGGGCACTTATCGATTTTGATCCGGTGATGGCATTGTCCACATTTATTGAACTCTCCGAGCTTGAGAATATTAAATTTGACAGACTTGAAAATGAATTCTTTATCAGAAGCAATGTTTTTTATATGCCTATGATGGATATAAAATCATCAGCTGTTGATCTCTCAGTCAACGGGAAGCACAGCTTTGACAATAATTATCAGTATCATGTCAAAATGCTTCTTTCCGAGATCCTCAGTAACAAAGCTCGAAAAAACAGGACTTTATCGGATGAATTCGGTGAAGTGGAGGATGACGGTCTTGGAAGAACATCTGTATTTCTGAAGATCGACGGAAGGGGCGAAGAGGTAAAAGTCAGCTATGATATGAAAGCTGCAGGCAGTCAGATCAAAGAGGACATTAAAAAAGAAAAGCAGGCTCTCAAAACAATATTTGACGAGGAGTATGGGTTGTATAAGAAAGATCCTGAACCGGAGAAAAGAGAAGGGACACGGCCAAGGTTCAGGATTCAATGGGAAGGATCGGATACAACTGAAACAGAAACCCAACCTCCGGTTCAAAGAAAAGAGAGTTTTTTAAAGAGGCTTTTCAAAAAGATTTAGTACTTTTTCACTTAAAAAAAAATAAACCTTGAATATCTTTCGCAACAGGAGCAACTGGCAGGTTTTCTTATTTCTCTTTGCAATACTAATCGGGGTAGGTTCACTTGTTTATACTCAGTTCCTTGTGCGTGACCTTAAAGCAGAGGAGAGGAAGAAAGTTGAGATGTGGGCCGCCGCCATACGGCTGATAAATTCAGCAGACTCTACACAGAATCTGGATTTCCCCTTTTCAATTATCGAAAACAACAAAACCGTACCTGTTATACTGACTGATGGACATGACAATATCATCGCTGCCGAGAATATTGAACAGGAGAAGTTAGCAAATCCGGGTTTTATGGCACTGGAACTCGAAAAGATAAAAAGCCATAATGAACCAATAATAATTGATCTGGGCTCAGGATCTACAAACTGTATTTACTATAAAGACAGCATTATTCTTAGTCAGCTTATATATTACCCGTATGTTCAGCTTGGATTTATTATCCTATTTATCCTTGCATCTTATCTGGCATTAAGTTCATCACGGAAGGCTGAGCAGAACCGGGTATGGGTTGGCATGTCAAAAGAGACCGCACATCAGCTCGGAACGCCGACAACCTCAATGTCGGGCTGGATTGAGATACTTCAGAATAATTACCCGGATATCCCGGTAACTAAAGAGCTTGCACTCGATGTCAAAAGACTTGAAAAAGTAACGGAAAGGTTCTCGGGAATAGGATCAAAGCCATCTCTTACCCGGGAAAATATCGTAAGTCTTATTCAGAATTCCGTCAATTATCTCAAAACAAGATCTTCATCAAAAGTACTGTTCGTCCTGCCTTTTTCTCCCGACGAAGAAATCAATATCCCTGTCAATCCTGCGCTTTTTGAATGGGTGATAGAAAATGTATGTAAAAATGCAATTGATGCAATGGAGGGTAACGGAGAGATTACCATAAGGATTGAAGAATCTGAAAAATATGCAATTATTGATATCTGGGACACGGGAAAGGGTATGCCTAAATCAGCCTGGAAGAAAATATTCAATCCGGGATTTACAACCAAAAAAAGAGGATGGGGACTCGGCCTTTCCCTGGCAAAAAGAATCACTGAAGAGTATCATCATGGAAAGATATTTGTCAGGTCTTCTGAAATTGGCAAAGGTACCTGCATCAGGATCATGATGAAAAGCGGCATAAACTGATCCCTGTAATATAAAACTTAATCCTGTTCCCGGATGAACCGGAATGATATTGAAATAATGGCCCCTGCAGGATCGTATGAATCGCTGATGGCTGCTGTTCAGGGAGGTGCCGATTCAGTTTATTTCGGGGCGGAAGATCTGAATATGAGGGCAGCCTCCTCAATCAACTTTTCACTCAATGAGTTAAGGAATATTGCACATATCTGCAATAAGAACAGTATTAAAAGCTATCTTACAGTCAATGTTGTGGTCTTCGATCATGAAATTGAACAGATGCACAGGATTATTGATGCCGCGGTTGAAAGCGGTGTCTCAGCAATCATAGCATCTGACCTGTCGGTGATTAATTATGCGTTCCAGTCAGGGATTGAGGTGCACCTTTCCACACAGCTTAACATTACAAATATCGAAGCTTTGAGGTTTTATTCACAATGGGCAGATGTAGTCGTTCTGGCAAGAGAGTTGAATCTGACCCAGGTAAAGTATATTTTTGACAAAATCAATGAACAGAACATAAGAGGGCCAGGCAATGAACCGGTAAAGCTAGAAATGTTTGTTCATGGTGCTTTATGCATGGCAACCTCAGGCAAATGTTATCTGAGTCTCCACGAGAATAATATGTCGGCCAATCGAGGCATGTGTTACCAGACATGCAGGAAGTCATACCTTGTTACCGACAAGGAGTCGGGATACCAGCTAGAGATTGATAATGAATATATTATGTCGCCCAAGGATCTCTGCACGATAGGATTCGTAGACAAGCTCATCGATGCAGGGGTCAGGGTTTTTAAAATTGAAGGCAGGGCCAGACCGGCTGAATATGTAAAGACCGTTTCGTCATGTTACGACGAAGCTGTCAGAGCTGTATCGGATGGTTCGTACAATGATGAGAAAATATCTGAATGGAATATGAGACTCTCCTCAGTCTTCAACCGCGGTTTCTGGGACGGATATTATCTCGGTCAGAAGCTCGGGGAATGGAACAACCGGTATGGTTCCGGTGCCACTAAAAGAAAGGTGTATCTTGGCAGGATCACAAATTATTTTTCTAAACTGAATGTGGCTGAGATCAAGCTTGAAAACGGGGATCTTGAAAAAGGCGATATCTTGCTGATTATTGGCACCACTACCGGGGTGATTGAATTCACTGCAGATGAAATCCGTACTGACCTGAAGGAGACAATTAAAGCTCAGAAAGGGGAGTTTTGTTCAGTAAAAGTACCCGGCCAGCTCAGACGCTCCGATAAAGTATATAAATGGATAGATTCGGCAGATCATCCTGAACATAAATAATTGCCTTTTACCTTACGATCCTGCCTGCAATTTCCAGAATCTTACCTGCATTCGTTTCAATATCATCCGTATCGGTATTTAAATAGACAATCTCTTTACCCTGTTTTCTTTTCAGCCCGAATAAATAGGCCTTGTCGTAGTATTGAAGCGCAATCTCAATGGCTTTTGCGAAATCCCTGCGATCAACTGCATCAATTGCCTCTTTAGTTTTATCTCCGCCCAGCCTCTTGCTTATCTTTCTTATTGTGTCAGCAAGCTCATCAGGAGAATAACATGAATATTCTTCGATCAGCCGGGGAAGACGGGTTTTGACATCCATCAGAAGCACTATTGCAGGATTCTTCTGCATATTAAGATAAAATTCTTCGGGCATAAATACTGAGCCTATATTCCTGCTTTCGTCTTCAATCCAGACCGGTTTATTCAGGTCAACCCGCTTCCATTTGTCAAATAACAGGTTGGCAAAATGTTCGGACGTAGGTTGTGGAAGCTGTCCCAGCGAGCCGAATGCCGAGCCTTTGTGATTTGCCAGTCCCTCCAGATCTATAACCTGGAGACCTGAGTTTTGCAAATATTTCAGGATATGTGTTTTGCCGCTTCCGGTAAGACCCCCGAGAACTAACATATTCTTGTTAACGGACAGATTTTCGAGGACAAAATGCCTGTAGGATTTGTATCCTCCTTCCAGTACATCCGTCTCTATGCCGCCGAGTGAAAAGAGCCAGGCCATTGCCTCAGATCTCATTCCTCCTCTCCAGCAGTGGACAAGAAGCCTCCCCTCCCTTGAAATTCTTAGCGCATACTCAAGTTTTGAGTGCATTGAGTGACCTGAAAGTTCCAGACCTGCAAGTATTGCTTTTGTACGTCCTTCTTTTTTGTATTTGATGCCGATGATTTTTCTTTCTTCATCCTCAAATAAAGGTATGTTGGAAGCGCCAGGGATATGACCCGTGTTGAACTCAGAAGGAGTCCTGACATCTATAACCGGGATAGTTTCAGCCAGTCTGAGAAAAGTGGCTATATCTGTTTTGGTATTTCCCTGATACATCTTCTGGGCCATAAATTTAGATAATCCCGGCATATATCATGCATCATACCGGCAGAGATATGTCAATTACGGATAAAGTATCGGGAGAAGAATTTCTTCAGGTCATCTATTCTTACGGGTTTGGGTATGAATTCCTTTATTCCGGAAAGTTCTGCCTTGCGTTTTGAATCAGGCATATTATCAGCTGTAAATGCCACTATCAGCAGGGAATTATCATATTCGAGGATCTTGCGTGCTGATTCAAAGCCATCCATTTCAGGCATTATCAGATCCATAAATATAATATCATATCTGCGGGTTTTTGCCTGTATGACGCCCTCAAAACCATTATCCGCAAAGTCGAAGGAGTAACCAAGGCTTTTCAGCATAGTCCCTATTACCTTCTGATTCATTTTATTATCCTCGACAATCAGGATCCGGAGATCTTTTCTTACCTTTTCTTTTTCACCCTCGGGAACATTCTTATCAACTTGCGGGAAACTGGTTTTAACGGTGTCATAAAGTTCTTTGATTTCATAAGGTTTCACGATATAATGATCGATCCCCATTTTAATGCATTTCAGCAGGTTGCCCGTGACATCATTTGAGCTGATAATTATAATGATGAATTGTTCCGGGAGATTATTCTTCCAGATCTCTTCGGCTGCATCAAATCCGTTGAATTCATTGTCATCAAGGATGACTACAAGATGATATCTGTTCCCGGGATAGTTCAGGCTGGCTTTTAACTGATTGACTGTCGATTTCTGGAAAGTTGTGATTGTCAGGGTGAGGCCGAGCTTATGAAGTGTACCAAGAATCTCTTCATCTCGTGTCTGACTTCCAGTGATAACCAGCGTTTTAATTTGTGAGAATGTTACGATGTCGTCAAAATGCAGGTCCTTATCAGGCTTTTCATTTGAATATACTACAATTGTAAACTTGATTTTTTTACCCTTTTCACCGTCAAGTCCGGAGGGGCTTTCGACAGAAAATTCACCTCCCATTAAATCAACCAGCTGTCTGGCCAGAATTGTACCGAAACCTGATCCGTCATCATCCTTATGAACTTTGGATTCGATATTTACATAATCTCCAAATATTTTTTTCAGGGTTATTTTGTCAAAGCTTTTACCAGTATCAGCCAGTTCAAATCCCAGCAGTATTTTCCCATCGGCAATATCTTTTAAACTGCAATTCAGGTCTATTTGTCCCTTACCGGTGCTTTCGACCGAATGGTTGATGAAATTGGTCAGGATTTGCCTGAGCCTGAAAGGATCGCCTATCACTTTATCAGGAACATTTTCATCAACATTGCATTTCAGAGTAATCTGCTCTTCATCTATGTTGGTCCTGGCAAGATCGTAACAGTAAACAACCTCTTCCCTGAGATTAAAGGGTATTTCGTCCAGGATCATTTTTCCTGTTTCTATTTTCGAAAAATCAAGAATATCATTGATTATATTCAATAGTACTTCCGTTGAACGGCGCAGCAAACTCAGGACATTCCTGGCTTCACCGGTCAGCTTTTGTTCTTCCAGAATATCTGTCATCCCGATAATACCGTTAAGGGGGGTACGGATCTCATAGCTCATCCTGGCAAGGAATTCTGACTTGGCCGAACTTGCTTTGGCTTCCTGCTTTCTCGCCGATTCCAGCATGGTTACATCTACAAGCATTTCCATACTGGCATCTTCACCCAGGAAGTTAACAGGAATGCTGGTCCTGAATAAAATAATTTCTCCAACCTCTTTTTTGAGAATAATAAACTGATCCGGACTGAATGTGCCTCCCAGATGCTTTGAAAAATAGCTGTTTTCATCAGTTACAGCCGTTTCAGGAAAAATCTTGCCTGTCATCTCCGCCTCGCCGGGATATGAATATTGTTCTGCTGCTTTTTTATTCGCCCTGATAATTTCCCGGTTTTTATTATGGATTATCACACCAACCGGCATCTCTTCGATCATTCTGAAAAGCATCTTTTCAGCACCACTTAACCGGTCAATTTCTGATTTTTGTACTTTCAGATACTTCCAGAACAAATAAGATATCAGCAGGACGAAACACAGGGTTCCCAGCCCCAGAATAAGAAAATTCCTGATGGTATACTTCCTGAAATTATCAGTCGGTGAAGAAAAAACAATTCCAATCTTCTTCTGAAGAAGTTGTGTGGAATAAAATGATGAAATAATTTCTTCGTATTTATTTTTACCTTCTGCACTGTGAATTAGATTCTCAGATCCTCCTTTTTCAAGTGCTGCAGTAATTTTCTGCAACTGAGAAAACTTAAGGTTATCTTCAAAATTGCTGTAAATAATTTTTCCCGAATCACCAACTACCCATTGCCACTGGTAGTCCTGAAAACTGAACACTGTAAAGATCTCATCGAAATACTTATGGTAATCAACACTGACGACAATATTCCCGACAGGAATTTCGTTCTTCCGCACCGGAAGATAATACTCATAGTTCCTGTCCTCACCGGCCAGGAGCTCTTCTGACAGGATCTCGGGCTGCACATGAAGTACAAATGTCTGTTCCAGCCAGTTTATTCCTGTCTCATCTTTCTTTATGGTAAATTCGTTCTTATTACTGTCGTACAACTTTATACCAGTAATGAAGTCATCATATTTTGAGAAGAACAGTTTCATCCTTTCTACAGTCTTTGTCCTGTTTTGAGGATCGGAGAAAAATGATGCAATATCCTCTGAAAAGATGACCCGCCTGAGGTCGTTTGCAAATCCATGGTCTAAACTGTCTACTGACAATCCAACATTCCGGACCTGTCCGTTAAGTAATTTTGTCCTGTAATTTATCTGCTTAGAATACAAGCTTTTATAAGAGAAAAAATTTGCAGTTAATATTGTCATAAATGCTGCAATGACAATAATTAATATTCTTCTCACATTATAAATGTTGTTATCAGACAAGGTGAACTCAGACAAAGTAAACAAAGATATGCTAATAACTCAATTTCACCTGTATTTAGTATTTTTATCATCTAAAATACTTATATAGCTTCGGTATCTCAGAGGATTGACTTTTCCCTGATCCACCGCTTTTCTGACAGCACAGCCCGGTTCATCCAGATGCAGGCAATTATAGAATCTGCAAAATTTCGATACTTTGAATATTTCAGGGAAGAAATGGTAAATCTCATTCCTTTCCATATCCACGACCCCGAATCCTCTGATGCCAGGAGTATCTATGGCAAATCCGCCAAAAGGCAGCCGGTGCATTTCAGGGAATGTTGTTATATGTTTTCCCTGTTTATGATATTCTGAGATTTCAGCAGTTTTAAGATCAAGTGCAGGATCGAGGATGTTCAGAAGAGTTGTTTTGCCTACGCCTGAATTACCTGAAATAAGGCTTATTCTGTCTTTCATCGTATTTTTAAGATCCTCCAGACCGGTTCCTTCCTCCAGCGATAATTTGAAACATTTATACCCGATCACTGAATATACAGAGATCAGATATTCCAAACGTTCCATCTCTTCTTGCCCATACAGATCGGTCTTGTTGAAAATGATTCTGGCCGGGATCCGGTAAGCTTCGGCCGTAACAAGGAACCTGTCAATAAATTCTACCGGAGTCTGCGGAAGTATAACAGTTACCATCAAAAGGACCTGATCAAGATTTGCAGCAATTATCTGTGATTGCCTTGACAGGTTTGAAGCCTTCCTTAAAATATAATTCCTTCTTTCAAGAACCTCAGTGATTATTCCGGTTTTGTTGTCCGTTCCTTCATCAACCAGAACATTATCCCCAACTGCAACCGGATTTGTGGTTTGCACTCCTTTTACCCTCAGCTTGCCACGGAGTATACAATCAATTGTGCTTCCTTCGCCGGAAAGGACTTTGTATCTGCTGCCGACAGATTTAATGACTATGCCAGTTTTCAACTGAATAATGGTTTCGCAGAAATGCTGCAGGGGCGTGGCATGCAACGCCCGTACCACCATTTCATTAGAATCATCTAATTTAATTATCCGAAGCCATCAGCAGGAATGGTTTCATTTCAAAGCTGTGATAATATGGCCTCAGCCTTTCTGTATTATAATGTTCGGATACTTTTACTATCTTCTTCGACGAGGTCACGACATCTATTGGAACATTATCATATCTTCCGTTTTTCAATACCACAATTCTGCCATGCATTCCTTTAAGGATAAGGTCAAGAGCAAGGTTGCCATATGCCATAGGCACAATTGAGTCGAGGGCATCAGGATCACCTCCGCGAACCATATAACCCAGCTTTTGAGTGATTGTGTTTATGGTTTTTCCTTTATTGTATTTACCCGAGAGGTCCTTTAGCTGATCTGATACCAGATCACCTATTCCGCCAAGCTTTGCATGTCCGTATGCGTCTTTTTCCTGACCTGCAAAGATCATTTGCCCGCCTTTGAACATAGCACCTTCTGAAACAAGGACGACTGAATACTTGCTCGGATTATTATTCCTGTCCTCAACCAGAAGCTGAGCAAGAAGGTCAATATCAAACTCATATTCAGGGATCACACATCTGTTGGCAGCTCCTGCCATCGTCGGGAGCATCGCTGTAAATCCGGCATATCTTCCGAATACTTCCAATACCAGTAACCTCTCATGCGATCCGGCGGATGTTCTCAAGCTGTTGGTCATCTGAATTGTTCTGGTGACACATGTGCTGAAGCCGATACAGTAATCAGTGCCCGGAACATCATTATCCATTGTTTTCGGAATCGCTACTACCTTAACGCCTTTTTTATACAGGTGAACCCCATAGCTTAACGTATCGTCACCGCCAATAGGTATCAGGTAATCAACCCCGAGCCATTCGAGGTTTTTAATTATTTCCGGGGTCAGATCGTTCATTTCGGCATTATAGGTGTCCTGCAAATGCTCGGGTACATTTCCCTTAGTCATATGGCTGGGTCTTGTCCGTGAAGTATGCAGGAAGGTCCCTCCTGTACGGCCTGCCTTGTTTACTATATCATCGGTAAGGAGCTGATAGCAGTTACTGTTATCTGCTTTATGATCCCTTATCAGTTCTGTTATTCCTGCCCATCCCCTGCGGAGGCCTATTACCTTGTATCCTTCCCTGTTTGCCCGGATGGTTACTGCTCTTATTGCAGGATTAAGACCCGGAACATCTCCTCCTCCGGTAAGGATAGCAATTACTCCTTTTGATGTGATAATGTTTGCCATGATCTTCTGCTTTTTATTTGAAACCATTTTCTGAAATTTAGACCTCAAAAGTATATCTTTTTAGTGAATTCAAAAAACCGGGATTATTTCCCGCCTATCTGCATTTCAGCAATCCTGACGGTCGGGGCTGAATAGGACCTGTTCATATCTATATCATTGCCTGTCATATCGATTGCATTAAGTATATCCAAAGCTTTTCCGGCGATGGTCACGCCTTTTACGGGATGTGCAATTTCGCCATTCACTATCCAGAGCCCGCTGGCTCCGCCGCTGAAATTTCCGCTTACCGGATCAACGCCATAACCGGTGACTTCCTTAAGAAGAAGGCCCCTTTTTGTACTTGCTATTATTTCTTTGGGAGAATATTTCCCTGCCTGAAGATATACTTTATGAGTGCCTATTCCCGGCAGGCTGCTGAAGCCTCTTCTGGATGCACTGCCGGTACTTTGAACTCCCGCCCGCCTGGCTGCTTTTGTATTATAAATAAAATTATTAATAACTCCGTTTTCAATCAGTACGATCCTCCTTGTCGGCACTCCTTCACCGTCAAATGGAGCACTGCCAAGACTCCTTCTTAATGTGCCGTCATCAATTATTGTTATCAGTCGTGAGGCAAATTGCTTGTTCAGATAATCCTTCAGAAAGCTTGCTCCCTGGATAACCCTTTCACCGTCGAGTGAAGTTATTATTCCTCCAAAGAGGGAACGGGCAACATCCGCATCAAAAATAACAGCAGCCTTCTGTGTATTTATCATTACCGGATCAAGTAATTCAAGGGCTTTACCGGAAGCAGCGGAAGCGATCTCTTCGAGGGGCAGGAGATCGGAGAAAAATACTCTTGAGCAGTATTCGCCTCCTGTGTTTTTCTGCTCTCCCTTTTCAGCTACTACCGATACTCCAAGGGAGCATGAAGAGGATCTGTAATTCTTGAGTATTCCGTTTGAATTGCCGATAAAGACTTCGGATTCTCTTTCCCCATAGCCTGCTCCTGAACTTTTAGTGATGCCGGGGGTTTTCATCGCCAGCTTTTCAAGATCAATAGCCATGGTTATTTTTTTATCCATCACACCGGACTTTATCCCGGCATCATATAAGTCTGCTACTTCCGTCATATCCTTATCTTCAGGAAGAACATTGTTTTCATCAGGTGTGGATAACCTGGCAAATCCTATCGCCTTTGAAATTGTATCTTCGAGTGATTTGTCGCTGAAATCATTACAATGGCTGAATCCCATTCTGCCGCTGACAAAAACCCTGAATCCCACACCCTGTGAGGAGGCCTCTTCAATTGTTTCTATCTCTGAATTCAGGACTTGCACTGACAGGTTCCTGTTTGTTTCAAGATAAACCTCTGCCGCGTCTGCTCCCAGGCTGATACATTTATTTACTAGTTTTTCTGTTAATTCTGTATTATTCATATTCTTCTCTTTTAAAACTGGTTAAGCTTTGCTTCCCCCTACATTTATCCCTCTTATCCTTACTGTCGGCATGCCGGCTGATACTTCTGCTGACTGACCTTTGCCGCAGATACCCGGGCCAAAATCCAGGTCATTCCCGACCGCATCAATATTTGAAATGACATCCATGCACGAACCGATAAGAGTTGCTCCTTTTACCGGAGTGGTCTTTTTTCCGTTGTCGATCATGTAGGCTTCACGGCATGTAAAATTGAATACACCTGTAACAGGATTTACACTTCCTCCGCTAAGACTCTGGACATATATCCCTTTTTTCGTTGATGACAGTATGTCTTCCGGTTTATCTTTACCTGTATCAATAAAAGTATTTGTCATCCGGGGAATGGGTATATATCTGAACGACTCGCGTCTCCCGTTACCTGTCCGGGCCATGGATAGTTGTTTTGCGCTTAAAACATCTGTCATGAATCCCTTAAGTACCCCGTTCTCGATAAGTACATTTCGTTTTGCCTCAGTGCCTTCATCATCAAAATTGATTGTACCTCTGAAATTTGGCAGTGTACCATCATCCACCATGGTAAAACAGTCGGCAGCGACTTTCTTGCCCATTTTACCGGTGAAAGCGCCTACACCTTTTGCAATGTTATCAGCTTCGAGGGGATGGCCAACAGCTTCATGAACCAGTACTCCTCCCCATCCGTTCTGCATAACAACATCCATAATCCCTGCAGGTGCATCTCCGGCAGCAAGCATTGCAATGGCTTCTCTTGCTGCATTTTTTGCAACAGTTTCGGGAGTTACCTGCTCAAATATTTCAAAACCGGAATGCTGGCTTAATCTCTCCCGCGACATATGCCTGGCATTACCATCATCGCTCATAGCCTGGACTATAAAGAACAGGAGAGGCAGTTCGTCTTTCAGATAAATGCCTTCACTGTTGGCGATAACTCTGCTTCTGACCTCGTCATTGTAATCAATGCTCACCATTTTTATTCTCGGATCATATTCTTTTGCAGCCTGATCGGCCCGTTTTATGATCTCAATTCTTTTCTCATCAGCAATTTCTCCCAGAGGCTGCCGTACTGTTACAAATGAAGGACGGCTGGTTACGGAAATCCCTGCCGGAGAAACCATATTTCCATTTGTCGCAACATATGAAGCAACTTCTGCAGCCCGCAGAAGCTTCTCTTCAGTTATCTCATCAGTATAGGCATATCCTGTCTTGTTTCCTGAAATAACTCTTACACCGGCACCCTGGCTGATACCATACAGGCCACTTTTAAATTTTGACTCTTCCATCACTATCTGACGGGAAGTCCGGTTTTCAATGTAGACATCGGCAAAATCACCTCCTTTTTCAAGCGCTTTTGCAATAACCTTTGCCAGGGTCTCCCTGTCAATATCAGTACCGGAAGATACTCCGGCTCCGTTCCGGCACGATGCCA
>Ga0154631_1157_pt1 | contig 23245 bp, 21 predicted proteins | sample Rifle2008BG13ft_FD_116060 | JGI IMG/M metagenome (GOLD analysis project Ga0154631, IMG submission 116060) | Bacteroidetes bacterium RBG_13_42_15 | reverse complement strand
TTATTGTTGAAGATGATGTTCCGTCCATGAGATATTATGAAACTCTTATTCAAAGTTCAGGAGCAAACGTAATTAAATTCCGTACGGGCAGGGATTTTGTTGATCACATAAAGAACAAAGAAGCGAAGATTGACCTGGTGATAATGGACTTTCTTATTCCACTTATTAACGGAATTGATTGTGCCAGGATTTTCAGAAAAGACAGGAAAAATGTTCCGCTTCTCATGCTGACCGCATATTCTTCCGAACAGTCGAAATCCGATGCTTATATAGCCGGATGCAATGAATATATCCTGAAACCTGTTTATCCTGAAAACGTATATACCCTGCTGGAAAAATATCTTAAGCAGGAAGTGCTAAATCCAGTATTTTACCGTCCCTGATCCTTTTATTCGTCTGCCGGCTGTCGCTTGCCGACATAATCAGCATAATAGGCTTCAAGCTTTTCATTAATCTCATCAGCTATTTCCTTATTACCATTCGACTCACAGAAATTGGCTGCTTTTGCGGCATACTGTATAGCTGATTGTATTTCATATTCAGCCGAGCTGACCACGTATGGATTCTGTTTAAGGTAATAATTCAGCCTTTCAAAGTAATAATCACTGAGTTTTCTGGTCAGTTCAACAGCTTTGGCTGACGCTCCTGCCGTAAAATATCCGTCGATGAGATCAGAGTAATACGGATCAGGTGGAAATTTATCGGCAGGCAGCAGTTCAAGGCAACGGTCGAGGACCTCGACAGCTTTTTCATTTTTTCCCTCTGCCGAGAGTGCTTTTGCGAGCCGCGCATAGATCAAACGTGATTTCACTACTATCAGGGTCCTGATATGGTGATAATCCAGGTTTACTTTCGGATCATTTGCTCCGCTCCACACAAACTTGTTCACGATATTATCGTACATAATATCTGAATCTATCCTGCCATAATCAATCCAGCTTTTATTTTCTGATTTTATAGGGACAAGCCTGAAAGCCAGCCCTTCGAGCTGAAAATATTCCTCAAGGCCAAGGGCATCATTATGATATCCTGTAACAAAATAGATAGGTCTTTCCCAGTTATTATGAGCCAGAATATCAAGAATAATAAGCTGGCTCTTGAGTATTGAACTGCCTTTCAGCTTAATATCTATATAAGGAACTATCTTGCCGGCATCCTCGGATTTAACTGTTCCGGAGGCAATTACTTTCGCTGAATCGACCGGGATCCTGATTGTTCGTGAAGGTATAACATCCAGTATTTCTGTGGCTGATACCTGGACCTTTGTTGCCTTGTTATCGCTGTTTACATAATCAATTATTGTAGAAATATTGACAGGTTCCTTTACCTTTTCCACGATGAACACCTGGTTGTTTATTCCGTCGTAATATTTCTTTGCAGGAAGTGAGACAGGCAGGGGATCTGATTCATATGTTTTCCTTTTCATCTGGTTGATGTACCAGTCGGTATTAAGGAGCATAAGGTTACAGACCCTGATATCTGTTCTCATGCCTTCCACCTCCTGGGCGTACCAGAGAGGGAAGGTATCATTATCTCCGTTAGTGAACAGTATGGCGTCCGGCGCACAGGAGTTCAGATAGTTAAATGCCACATCCCGTCCCAGGTACCGACCCGACCTGTCATGATCATCCCAGTTCTCGGATCCCATGATAACCGGAACCGCAAAAAAGCACAATGCACCTGCGACCGGTGCTGCAATTTTTTCTCCGGTAAGTTTTGAAAGAGCCTCAAAAAGTGTCAGTACTCCTAAACCTATCCAAACTGCAAAAAAGTAAAATGAACCGGTGTAAGCATAATCCCTTTCCCGTGGCTGATTAGGATACTGGTTCAGGTAAAAAACGATGGCAACCCCCGTCATAAGGAACAGCAGTAATACTATCCACCAGTTCTTGTAATCGCGGTTAAGCTGATAAAATAATCCTATTATTCCAAGTAGAAAAGGCAGGAGATAATAAACATTCCTGGAGGTGTCACTCTTCATCCCTGCCGGCAGATCAGAAGTGCCTACCCTTGGTTCATCGAGGAACTTTATCCCTGTGATCCAGTTGCCGTTGACAGCTCCGCCCGTTCCCTGGGTGTCGTTCTGTTTGCCAGCAAAGTTCCACATGAAATATCTGAAATACATATAACCGAACTGGTATGAGAACATAAACCTCATGTTCTCACTGAATTTCGGTTTTCGTATTATCTCCTTTTCACCCGATTGATTTGTGATCGATACCGGTGTGCCCTTGATCTTGCCCCATTCCCTGTACACCGGCTCGTGTTCACTCTGATCGCTCCACATACGGGGGAAAATAGTAATAAACCTTGGATCATAAACACGTTTAAGGTCATGTGCACTGATAATATATTTGCCATCTTCAAATACGTATTTGGGCTTTCCTTCCTTGTAATCAATAACAGGAGCATTGAAATACTGACCCCTGAAAACATTGAGAAGCGGATTCTCCCCGTATTGCTCCCTGTTCAGAAAATAAAGAAGGCTAAAGGGGTTCTCAGGCTGATTTTCATTCAGGGGAGTGTTGGCAGCCGATCTTATTACAATGATCGCATTTGATGAATATCCGATCATGATCACCATTACTGCAGTAAGTATGGTGTTTAAAACCACACGGTTCCTGTCTGCAATGTACCAGATAAAAACTGCAATTGCAGCAAGTACCAGCAGGTTAAGAAGTGCCGAGTTGAAAATTACCCATACTCCTGTCAGAAATAGTGCCCCGGCAGCAAATATTGAATTTTTTACTTTGTCTGCCGATGACAATGTTGACATTATTGCAAGAACAAAAAAGAGTATTAAAAGAATGAAATGGAATATCATCCCGCTGTTGGGAGATAATCCAAGCCGGTTCACAAAAAACAGATCGAGCTTTGATGAAACCTTCACTACACCCGGCATTATTCCGTACATTAGCAATGCAAGAAGCAAGAGTGAGATTCCGAGGGAGATCAGGAATCCTTTCCATTTAAACTCATATTTCCTGAAATAATATACCAGCACGATGGCAGGAAGAGTAAGCAGGTTGAGCAGATGTACGCCGATAGAAAGCCCCATCAGGAACGCGATCAGGATGATCCACCTGTTAGCATATTTCTCATCAGCCACGTCTTCCCACATAAGAATTGCCCAGAAAACCATGGCTGTGAACAATGATGATGATGCATAGACTTCTCCCTCGACAGCAGAAAACCAGAATGAATCGGAAAAAGTGAATGCGAGCGCGCCGACTGCACCTGCTGCCATTACCGCAGTGATCCTTGACACAGTAAGATCATTCTCATTTCTGATGATGATCCTTCTTGCCAGGTGTGTGATGGTCCAGAAGAGAAACAGAATAGTAAATGCACTTGCAAGAGCTGACATTGCATTGACCGTTGCGGCGACATGTGATGTGTTGCCTCCGGCAAAAAGTGTGAAGAACCGCGCCATTACCATAAATACCGGATTTCCGGGAGGATGTCCGACCTCCAGCTTATATGAAGATGCAATATATTCCCCGCAGTCCCAGAGGCTGGCAGTCGGTTCAATGGTCATAAGATAGGTGAATGCTGCAACTGCAAATATCACCCAGCCGGTTATATTATTTATTAACCTGTATTTAGTCATCACTGTTTGTTTGTTTTTTCCGGAAAATGATCCGGATGACTAACCGGTGAAATTAGTAAAATTTTCAGATTATGGCTCAGGAATGAGGCACTCACTTATTTTGCTATTTTTGGGTAACTGATTTTTCATGAAAAAACTCTCGTTTTTGTTTTGCATATGCTTTCTTCTCTACTCCCGGGAAGCTTCCGGGCAGTACTATAATACCGGGCAGGATCCGGGCACAGTGAAATGGATGCAGATTAAAACCGGCAGGTTTACAGTTATTTATCCAAAATCATACGGGGAGGCAGGAGTCAATTTTGCGAGATCGCTCGACGAAGCGTATTCAAAGCTTACGAGTCTCTATCCTGAAAAAAAATTCAGGATACCGGTAATTATCCATAACTATACCACAGAGTCGAACGGCTATGTTGCATGGGCGCCAAGCAGGATGGAAATATATCCAACACCCGAACAGAACTCCATCCCTCTTGATCCCAATACGCAGCTTGCCATTCATGAGCTGACTCATGTACTCCAGATGGAATCGCTCAATAAAGGCTTCACAAAAGCTTTGTCATATGTTGCAGGTCAGCAGATCCCCGGAGCAGTGGCAGGGTTGCTGCCGATGTGGTACCTCGAAGGTGAGGCAGTATTTGCCGAATCGATTCTTACGGAATCGGGACGGGGAAGAAGCGCCTCCTTCCAGAAACAGCTCAAAGCACTAATGGTGGAAAAAGGGAACGTTTACAAATACGACAAAATAGTTAACAGTTCATTCAGGGATTTCGTTCCGAATAGCTATCAGTCAGGATATCAGATGATGGCGTGGTCATATTCAAAGTATGATCCCCTGCTCTGGAGAAAAGTACTTGATTTTACTGCCAAAGCCCCTTTTACAGTCAACCCTGTTAATTTCAGTCTCAGAAAAACAGCTTCACTTACCAAAAAGAAGCTGTTCATGGAGGCATTTGATACACTCAAGACCTTATGGACATCAGACGATCTAAGGTCAGGAAGTGAATCCTATGAGATATTAAATCCTCCCAAGGAAAGACGATATGTCAATTATTATTCTCCCCTGCTGGCAGGATCCGACAGTATAATTGCAATTAAAACATCATTATCCGATCCTCCTTCGTTTGTCCTGATAAAACCATCGGAGAAAACTGAGGAAAGAATCCATATACCAGGTGATTGTTACCCATGGGTTTTGTCGCTCGGAAACAGAAAACTTGTCTGGGTTGAAACACACTCCGACCCAAGGTGGGAAAACAGGACATGGTCGATAATAAAGATCATGGATATCAGGGAAAAAACTGTACATCAGATTTCGGCAAGAACAAGGTATATGTCGGCTTCTATATCTCCCGAAGGCAACTATATTGCCGCAGCAGAGAATACTATTGATAACAGAAACAGCCTGGTGATCCTGGATGCATGGAACGGTTCGCGGCTGCAAAGCATACCCGCCCCCGGGAATGCAGCGCTGCAAAGACCACAATGGGACAATTCAGGGAATCTGGTATCTGTTATTTCTTTAACAGAACAGGGAGAAGGAATAATGTCATATAATTTATCCGACAAAACCTGGAGGACCCTCATTGAAGACGGGAACAATGATATTCAGTCATCTTTCATCCGGAATGACTCATTATTCTTTGTAAGCTCAGCATCGGGAACTGATAACATTTATTTATGCAGGCCCGATAGATCAGTCGTGCCGCTTACAAAGTCAAGATTCGGGATCGCCGATCTGAACCTGAACGGATCTTTGTTGCTGTTCTCCGATTACTCCTCTTCGGGCAATAATATTTGCTATGCCACATTACCGACTGGTCCGTTTGAGGAAGAAATAAACAAGAGTGAATCATCATATCTGATTAACAGGGTTAAATCCGATCCCGTCAGGCTTAATGTTAATACCGGCCAGGTGTATACTCCTGTTCCTTACAGGAAATGGCAGCATTTATTCAGGTTCCACAGCTGGATGCCTTTCTATGCCGATATTGAAGCGATACAGGATGATCCTTCATCAATAAGGCCAGGATTCACTCTTGTGACACAGAATAACCTCAGCACACTTGTTTCATCTATTGGCTATGAATATTCTGACAGGAGGCATAAGCTGCATACCGCCATTAAATGGCTTGGCTGGTACGTTGTTTTTGAAACCCGGATAGATTTCGGTAATCCCCTTTATATTGAAAAATTCAAGGAAGATGTCGCCGATCCTGATGATATTACCAATGGGTATGAACTGACGAACGAAATATCCCTGCCATTATCATTTAAAGGTGGCCGGTTCACAAAATACTTTAACCTGTCGGCTTCCTCGACATTCACAAATAACCATATCTATTTAAAGAACAAAGGAATTTATGATACCGGGCAAAACATGTTAACAGGGAGGTTTTATTTTTCAAATTATCACAGGTCAGCACTTCGTGATATATATCCAAGGTGGGCACAGGTTTTTGACGTGAGTTATTCATTTTACCCCTTTGACAAAGAGATTTACGGGGATATCTTAACAGCCAGAACTGCTTTCTATTTCCCCGGTTTTCTGAAGAATAACGGATTCAGGTTACGTCTGGAGAACGGAATACAGCACCCCGGGAAATTCATACTTGGGAACAGGACCTCATTTTCGAGGGGCTATAACAAAATAATATCAAAAGAAATCCAGTTTGGCTCTGTCGATTATTATATGCCGCTGGTATATCCCGATTTTAACCTGTCAAGCCTGCTTTATCTGACAAGGATTCGTACAGGATTCTTTTACGACTTTACCCGGGGAACAGGAAACTATGTCGTTAACACAGGTGAACAGGGAAACATGCTGAATTACCATGATTACACAGAAACGTTCAAATCGTTCGGGGTAGAGCTGATGTCAGATTTTTATCTCTTCCGGTTGCCTTTCATGATATCAGCAGGAGTACAGGCTTCATGGAAGCGTTTCGGTAATTATCCGGATCTTGGATTTTTGTTCAATATTGATATCTTCGGAATGAGTATCGGGCGAAAGCGTATTTAACGGGACCCGTCGTTATATGGATCGGGCAGTATTCCTGATCAGATCCCATGCTTTTTCAACATGTTCCATCCTGACGTTTGTCTGACCGGTCACCATGCGCAACGTATAGATCCCGTTTAATACTGTATGGGTAAGGTATATTTTCCCTGAATCATTAAGCTGATGATTAAGTGTTTCATTGATCTTATTGATTTCAGTCTTCTCCGATCCTTCAGGTTTATAGCGGAAACAAACGACATTGATCGTTACAGGTGCGAGGATTTCAAAATCTTTTTCCCTGGTAATCATTTTCGCAAGCTGTCGGGCAAGTTCTATATGATATCGTATTTTCTCCTGCAGACCTTTTACACCATACATCCGTATAACGCTCCACAGCTTCAGTGCCCTGAATCTTCTGCCAAGGGGGATCCCCCAGTCACGGTAATCATTGACTTTACCCCTGGTTCTGGTTTTCAGGTACTCAGGCAGAATCTCAAAAGTTTTTATAAGATGCTCAGGATTTTTCACAAAATAGGCTGAACAGTCAAAATTGGTGAACATCCATTTATGCGGATTGAAAACAAATGAGTCGATATATTCCCGGCCATCGAGCATCCACTGGAATTCAGGTAAAATAAGCGCTGTACCGCCCATCGCCGCATCGACATGGAGCCATATATCATTATTGGCACATATCTCCCCGATCGCCCTCAAAGGATCAACAGCCGTAGTACCCGTTGTACAAATCGTAGCGATAACACAACAAGGCCTGAACCCCATTCTTTTATCGTTTTCAACAGCTTCTTTAAGCTTTTGGACATCCATTGAAAAGTCGTCCCTAACCTGGATCTTTATCAGGTTTTTCCTGCCGATGCCGCTGATCTTTACTGCTTTTTCAACAGATGAATGTGTCTGTTCAGAACAGTATACTCTCAGGATACCGGCATTTTCAGCACCGTCATTATTTATGTGAAAATCAGTTGTTTTCTCCCTGGCAGTCAGTATAGCCGCGAGAGTTGAGGTAGAGGCAGTATCCTGGATCACTCCTTCAAATTCCGGCGGCAGTTGTATGAGATCCCTGAGCCAGATCATCATCTTCTCTTCAAGCTCTGCGGCAGCCGGTGATGTTTCCCAGATCATGCACTGGGCACTTAATGTGGAGATGATCATTTCGGCAAGGACAGAAGGAGGACTTGTATTGGCCGGGAAGTAAGCAAAGAAATTCGGACTTTGCCAGTGTGTTATACCCGGCATAATGATCTCTTCAAAATCCTTCATTAAAATATTGAACGATTCAGGATTCAACGGGGGATCATCAGGAAGCCGGTTAAAGATATCGCCCGGTTTTACTGGCGATCTGACCGGATATTTTTCTACATTTTCCATGTAATCTGCCATCCAGTCGACCAGTTCATGGGCATGTTTCCGGAATTCTTCGGGAGTCATGTAGAATTTTTTATTTTACCGATTCGGCAAGAAGAATGATCCTGTTGGTCTTGACCTCTATTACTCCTCCGTCGATTTCAAAGACCATTTCTTTATTGGCCTGGTCAATAATAATTACAGGTCCGTTTTCGAGTGTGGAAATTATGGGAGCATGGTCTTTCAGAACCTGAAAGGAGCCCTTTTTGCCCGGGACCCTTACTGATTTGATCTCCCCCTCATAGATCTTTCTGTCAGGAGTTATGATTTCTATCTTCATTATAAAATGTTAACTGAAGTTGCGTGTTGCATGTTGCACGTTGCAAGTTATTAACCTGCAACTTGTAACCCGCAACCTGCAACTTTGATTATTTTGACTGGGCCAGAATTTTCTCTCCTTTCTCAATAGCGTCCTCAATTGTACCTACCAGCATAAATGCAGATTCGGGATACTGGTCAACCTTTCCTTCGAGTATCATATTGAATCCCTTTACAGTATCCTCAATTGAAACCAGTGCTCCCTTAATGCCGGTGAATTGTTCAGCAACATGGAATGGCTGAGAAAGGAATCTTTGAATTCTTCTTGCCCTGTGAACAACAAGCTTATCTTCTTCCGACAGCTCATCCATCCCGAGTATTGCAATGATATCCTGCAGTTCATTATACCTCTGCAGTAATTCCTTAACACGTTGTGCACAGTTATAATGGACTTCACCAACAATTTTGGCTGTGAGGATCCTTGAAGTTGAATCGAGTGGATCGACTGCCGGGTATATTCCCAGCTCGGAAATTTTGCGGCTCAGCACGGTGGTTGCATCGAGGTGTGCAAATGTAGTTGCAGGGGCCGGGTCAGTAAGATCGTCGGCCGGCACATATACTGCCTGAACCGATGTAATTGATCCATGATGGGTTGATGTAATACGTTCCTGCATTATACCCATTTCCGTAGAAAGAGTTGGTTGATAGCCTACTGCCGAAGGCATACGTCCAAGCAGGGCAGATACTTCAGAACCTGCCTGGGTAAAACGGAAGACGTTATCCATAAAAAACAGGATATCCCTTCCTCCGCTTTTGCCATCTCCGTCCCTGAAATGCTCAGCTACCGACAGTCCTGACAGGGCAACCCTTGCTCTTGCTCCAGGAGGCTCATTCATCTGTCCGAACACAAGGGCAAGCTTTGATTCCTTCAAAGCTGCCATATCAACTTTGGAAAGATCCCATCCTCCCGATTTCATGTTCTCAAGAAAATCCTCTCCATAATTAATAACACCTGCTTCAATCATTTCCCTCAGAAGGTCGTTTCCCTCCCTGGTTCTTTCTCCCACACCGGCAAAAACTGATAATCCCGAGTATGCTTTTGCGATATTATTAATAAGCTCAAGGATAATAACAGTCTTTCCGACACCAGCACCACCGAACAGCCCGATCTTCCCTCCTTTTGAATATGGCTCAATAAGGTCAATTACCTTGATGCCTGTATACAGGACCTCTTTTTCAGTTGAAAGATCATCATACTTTGGAGGCTTACGGTGGATAGGGTATCCGCCCTTTTTATCCAGCTTGCCAATACCATCAATTGCTTCGCCTGTAACATTCATCAGACGTCCTTTAATCTGTTCCCCGATGGGCATTGTGATTGGTAATCCGGTAGCGATAACTTCCATACCCCTCCGCAATCCATCGGTTGAGTCCATGGCTATTGTTCTGACAGTATTCTCCCCGATATGCTGCTGGCACTCCACAACAAGTGTTGTCCCATCCTTTCTCTTTATTTCAAGAGCATCATAGATATCAGGCATTTCAGAGCCCTGTCTTTCAAATGAAACGTCAACCACCGGTCCGATGATCTGGCTGATTTTCCCAATATTCTTTGCCATAAATCCGAATTATTTATATAGGTTTAAATTTAATATTGTTTGCATTCATATAAGCATTTTACAATCCGGCTCTGATTTTAACGGTCACGTTCTGCCAGTGATTCTGTCATCAGGATAAGTTCTTCCTTTCTTTCCTGAGGCACACCTGTCTTTTCGAGGAAGCCTGAAGCAGTTTTGAGATAATCAGCAGCCAGACTTTCAGAGATAACCCTTATATTCAGCTGATCAAATATTTCTGTAACTCTTTTTATTTTGGCTGAGGGATCAGAGATTTCAGATGCATATATTTCCTGAAGCTTTTTTCTCTGTTCAGATGATGCTATTTCACTTGCCTTTACATATAGAAAAGTCTTTTTGCCGGCTATAATATCGCCTCCGGAGATCTTGCCAAAGACTTTCATGTCTCCATAAGTGTCGAGGATATCATCCTGGATCTGAAATGCAAGTCCCAGATTCCTGCCAAATTCATAAAGAGTCTCCGCATTCTTATCATCGGCTCCGCCGAACATTGCACCGATTTTCACTGAAGACGCAATCAGTACTGCAGTTTTAAGTTCAATCATTCTCAGATATTCTTCATGCGATACAATAGTTGCCTTTTCAAAATCCATATCGAGCTGCTGCCCGATACATACTTCAATTGCAGCTTTATTGAAAACACGGAAGACTTTCTGTAAAAGGTGCGGAGGAGTCTGCAGGAAGCATTCATTTGTAATAAACGTCATAACATCGCCTGAAAGGATTGCCTGGTTTAGATTCCATTTGTCATGTACTGTTGCAAATCCCCTTCTGATAAGGGCTTTATCCATGATATCGTCATGAACCAGGGTAAAATTGTGAAAGATCTCCAGACCTGTTACCGGTATCAGGGCTTCATCAATCTTGTCGCTGAAGAGGTTGCATGCCATCAGGGCAAGTACCGGGCGCAATCTTTTACCGCCCATCGAAAGGACGTACTTCACCGGGTCGATAAGCCGTTCTGATTCCGTATTATAAGAAAGATTGATTAAAGCCCTGTTAACTATTTTTTTGAGTCCCGATTGATTGTACATATCCCTTGAGGCAATCTAAATCTAAATTTAAATTATATTCCTATCCTTTCAACGCCTCAGCCCCGCTGACAACTTCAAGTATCTGGCTGGTGATCGCAGCCTGACGTGCCTTGTTATACTGCAAAGTCAGATCGCGGATCATCGTAGTTGCATTATCAGTAGCTTTGTGCATGGCTGTCATTCTTGCGCCGTTCTCGGCTACAAAGGAATCCAGCACAGCCTTATAAAACTGTATCTTAAGCGATTTAGGAATAAGTTCTGTTATTATTGAACCCTTGTCGGGTTCGTAGATATAGTCAACATGTGCCGCTGCTTTGCCATTTTCCGGAGTCGTCTCAACAGGAAGGAATACTTCGCTTGTCAGCTGTTGAACCGCGGCATTCTTAAAGTGGTTATAAATTATTTCAACCCTGTTAAAATCGCCAATGACAAAACTTTTCATCACTTTTTCGGCCAGGACTGAGGCTTTTTCGAATGTAACTTCATTAAGAAGGTCATTGCTTTCGCCTGCAAATTTAAACTTATGCTTTCTCAAATAATCAAAACCCTTTTTACCTATTGCAAGAAATTGAACATTTCCTTTTTTATACTGTTCATAATAGCTGTCAGCAACTACTCTTCTTGCCTCTCTGACTACGTTTGAATTAAACGCCCCGCAAAGTCCCCTGTTTGAGGTAATGACAATGATCAGGATCTTTTCAGGCTCAGATGTTCTGCTGTAAATATTCTCAATTTCAGATTCAGCAAGGCTTTGTGAAAGGTTAACAAGTATCTCATGAAGTTTATTCGCATAAGGCCTCAGCCTGACAATTTTATCCTGTGCTTTTCTCAGTTTTGCTGCAGCCACCATTTTCATAGCAGAGGTGATCTGCCGTGTCGATTTCACAGAGATGATCCTTGTCCTTATAGCTTTTAAGTTCGGCATTCAGGAGTTGTTTATTCAGTTTGTCAGGACGGTTCAGGGTTTGTATTTGCTCACCAGATCCTGGGCTGTTTTTTCAAGAATATTCGTAATATTACTGTTCAGAATCCCTTCACTCAGCATATCAAGAATATCCCTGTGTTTAAGATCGAGATACTCCAGGTATTCGCTTTCAAATTCTTTGACTTTGTTTACCGGCACATCTTTTAACAATCCCATTGTTCCGCAATAAATAATTGCGATTTGTTTTTCGATAGGTACCGGGGCATACTGGCCTTGTTTAAGGATCTCGACGTTTTTGGCGCCTTTGTTCAGGATGGCCAGTGTTGAAGCGTCAAGATCGGAACCGAATTTGGAGAAAGCTTCAAGCTCGCGGTATTGAGCCTGGTCGACTTTAAGGGTCCCGGCAATTTTTTTCATTGCCTTGACCTGGGCATTACCTCCCACTCTTGAAACTGAGATACCGACGTTAATTGCCGGACGAACTCCCGAATTAAATAGACTTGATTCGAGAAAGATCTGACCGTCGGTAATAGAGATCACGTTGGTAGGGATATACGCTGCAACGTCACCTGCCTGGGTCTCAATAATCGGCAGAGCTGTGAGTGATCCTCCTCCTTTCACCATATGCCGTATTGATGCCGGCAGATCGTTCATCTGCCTGGCAACATCATCAGACTCAATGATCTTGGCAGCTCTTTCAAGAAGCCGCGAGTGCAGATAGAATACATCTCCGGGATATGCTTCACGTCCGGGGGGACGGCGAAGCAGAAGGGAGACTTCCCTGTATGAAACTGCCTGTTTTGACAGGTCGTCATATATTATCAGGGCATCACGTCCTGTATCGCGAAAGAATTCACCGATAGCAGCTCCAGCAAAAGGAGCATAAAATTGCGAGGCGGCAGGGTCGGAGGCAGTTGCCAGTACAATAACCGTATATTCAAGAGCCCCGTACTCCTCAAGGGTCTTGGCAATATTGGCGACAGTTGAGCCTTTTTGTCCTACTCCAACATAAATACAATAGACTGGCTTCCCTTTTTCGAAATTGCTTCTCTGATTTATTATAGTATCGACCGCAATAGCCGTTTTCCCGGTCTGGCGGTCGCCGATTATAAGTTCGCGCTGGCCTCTTCCGATGGGAATCATTGCATCGATTGCTTTAAGACCTGTCTGAAGCGGTTGTTTTACAGGCTGTCTGAAAATGACTCCCGGGGCTTTTCTTTCAAAAGGCATTACAAAAAGTTCACCTTCAATCGGACCTTTGCCGTCAAGCGGCTGACCTGTCGTAGTAATTACCCTTCCAAGCAATCCTTCACCGACCCCGATCGAGGCAATTCTTCCAGTACGTTTAACTATGTCGCCTTCATTTATTTCTTCAGTCGGGCCAAGCAGCACGGCACCGATATTATCTTCTTCGAGGTTGAGTACTATTGCCTCGATGCCATTTTCGAACTCAATCAGCTCATTTGATTCTGCATTTGAAAGTCCGTAAATGCGTGCAATACCATCACCAACCTCCAGTACCGTACCGACCTCTTCGAGTTCAACATCGGTCTGAATACCTTCAAGCTGCTGTCTGAGTATTTTTGAAACTTCTGCTGGTTTAATACTTGCCATATTTAATGTACTTAAAAGATCTTATTGTTCAGATTATATCCGGATTCCCATCGAACCGGCATTAAGTTCCTTCCTTATTTTTCTGAGCTTGTTCCTGACACTTGCGTCGATATAATTATCCTCAATTTTCAGGATAAATCCTCCAATTATGGAATTATCAATATTTTCTTTAAGATCAACGTTGGTTTTGAATAAGTCCGCGATCATATCCTTTACCTGCTTTTTAATACCAGAATCAACTTTTACAGCAGTTGTAAGGAGAGTCTCAGTTATCCCGTTATGTTTTTTTGTATCATGGATAAACACCCTGGCAATGGCAGGAATATAGGCTTCTCTCCCGTTTTTCACGACAAGGTCGATCATCAGCATTGTCAGCTTATGCAAATACTTCCCTAATAATTTATGAAGAACTTCTGTTTTCTTTGAAGGTATGATCACCGGATTGGAAAGCAGTTCCTTCATTTCGGGGACGCTGCAAATATCTTTGACAAGGATCATATCCTGGTTTATCCTGTCGAGTATTTTTTTATAGAGTGCCGACTGGAATAAAGCTCTTGAGTACCTTACTGATATCCTGCTTTCGTTCATTAATTGAAAATATGTTTAATTTTTGTTGAAATCAACATCCTTCAGGTAAGTATCAATAAGTTTTGCCTGTTCGCCGGTTTGTTTGAGCTTTTTTTCAATGAGTTTTGAGGCAATTTCAACAGAGAGGTTCGCAATCTGTTCACGGATGGATGAGAGAGCTATTGTTTTTTCTCTTTCAATGCCAGCTCTGGCTTTTTCAACAAGTTTTTCAGCTTCCTCCGAGGCTTTGCCTTTTGCTTCAGCAATCAGTTTATCCCGTATATCCCTGGCCTCCTTCAATATCCCCTCGCGTTCCTCACGCGCTTTCCGAAGGATAGCTTCATTGTCACTTTGCAGTTTCAGCATCTCTTTTCTGGCTTTTTCAGCTGAGATCAGAGATCCTTTTATCATCTCGTCTCTCTGTTTAACTGCATTCAGAATTGGTTTCCAGGCATATTTTTTCAGGATAAGGAAGAACAGGGTAAAGGTCAGTACTGTCCAGAAAAGTGTCCCGATAGCAGGATTTATCAGACTATTACTAGCAAAGATCATATTTTTTGTTTTAATAATTTTCTAAAAGGAAATCCTGCAACCAACCGTTGAAGGATTTCATTTCTTTTAAGCAATAAGAGCAACAACAATTGCAAACAGAGCTGCTCCTTCAATAAGAGCGGCTGAGATAATCATTGCCAACTGAATTTTTGTTGCAGCTTCAGGCTGTCTGGCTATGGCTTCCATAGCTGATCCGCCAATTCTTCCGATGCCAAGCCCTGCACCTATAACTGCAAGACCTGCTCCGATTGCTGCCAATGTACCTGTCATAACATTTACTTTTAATAAAACAATAGAAATTAATGATGTTCATCCTGTACTGCCATGCTGATAAACAAAGCTGACAATAAAGTGAAAACATATGCCTGCAGGAAAGCCACAAGTAATTCGAGGCAATCCATGAATATCACAAATAATATTGATGCCGGCGCGACTGCAAGGGACCTGAAGATGAAAATCAGGCATATAAGACTCAGAACAATTATGTGGCCGGCGGTAATGTTCGCAAACAGTCGGATCATCAGGGCAAAGGGTTTTGCAATCATCCCTATTATTTCAACCGGTATCATAATGGGTAATAACCAGAAAGGAACTCCCGGAGCTGCATAAATATGCTTCCAGTAAGTCTTTGTTCCGTTGATCTGAATGATGAGGAAAGTAAACACAGCCAGGGTCATGGTAACTGCTATATTACCTGTAACGTTGGCTCCGAAAGGAGGAGGAAATGGAATAAGTCCCATTAAATTGTTAATGAGAATGAAGAAGAAGACTGAAAGCAGATAAGGCATGAATTTCTCAAATTTCTTTTCCCCGATATTCGGAATAGCAATATCATCGCGAACGAATAGAACTATAGGTTCCAGAAAACTTTGAATCCCTTTGGGATGACTTATTCCTGTCTTTTTATAGGACCGTGCCAGGGATAGAAACAGCCAAAGGCCGATCAATGCAGCAAACAGCATCCCTACAACAGCCTTTGTCACCGAAAGATCGAGAGGAATATTTTCTTTGTTAACAGAGCCATCTGCATTTATCCTTACGATTTTCCCTTTCAGGTCACCCTCTTCTTCCAGCTTGTAGCCTTTATATTCATGTCCATGAGCAAGTTTCTTTGAAGAGAAAAAGTCTATTCCGTTCCCTTTTGTGTAAACAATCACCGGAAGGTATATTGCAACACTTTCACCGTTTCTTTTTGTTGTTATATGCCATTCATGCGAATCGGCAATATGATCAAGGATAAATGAACTTGCATCAAATTCTTCCTCTTCTGCTTCCGGGGCCTGGTGTTCTTCCTGGGCAGGAATGCGAACAGAAAGCATCAAAAGAAACACGATGAACAGAATACTTTTGAAAAATCGCATTATGAAGCAGGTGTGGTTTTATAAAGGTTTATTTTTCAGTGTGTTCAACATAAATAATATCGAATACAGAGAGAGTGCTAAATATAGTATAAAAAACAATATGAGCGAGGAAGTGTAAGTTTTTTCTGCAACAAAAAACCAGATAAGCGCAAGGACCATTTCCAGGGGCATTTTAAGGACGATAGCAACTAAAACATGCATCGTCTGACTGCCTGTATCCTTTTTCAATCCCCTGTTAAAAATAAAAAAGGATGACAGATTAATTGCCGAAAAGCATAAAGTCAGGAGGACAATATCGCTGATATGGAGATTTATTTCTGTAAGAGTAGCCAGGAGGTATCCGGTTAATAAGACCAGCAAATCAATAAGCAGCAGGGTGAATGAGTATTTTTTAAAAATCACCGGAATGAAGGATCACTTTATAAAATCTTTAATTGCCGTATAGATGCCTGCAAAAACACCAAGAAGGGACAGTATAATAGTAAAAACCGGTGTTGATAATCCAAGAACTTTGTCCAGCTTAACTCCGCACCACGTCATTACCCCGATTATTAATGCCATCTGGAATGCCAGGCCCGAGTATTTTGCATAATCCTGAAACCCTTTATTTCCCGAGTCGTTCGGAGGTTTTTTCCGGTTCTTTTGTTTTTGCGAAAGTTGCTCCTTCATTATTTTCGCTTTCACTCATTTTGCAGTTTCCCGTAAATTTTGCACCCGGTTCAATCGAAAGCTTGAAAGTGACTATATCTCCTGTTATTTTTGAATCAGACTTAAGGGTAAGAAGCTGACTCACGCAGATCCTGCCTTCTACAGCACCAGACACTTCAGAGTTTTTACAGTAAACCTCACCTTTTACTTTCCCGGTAGGTCCTATCACTACTTTTCCCTTTGTGGTCAGATTTCCGGCAAGAAATCCATCGATCCGGATATCTCCATTGGATTTAATATCTCCCGTGATTTCTGTACCGTTGCTGAGAAGGTTGATAGTAGTGTTGTCAGTCTCATTGAATTTTCCCATGTTTTGCCAGAATTATACGTACAAACATAATAACTCACAAATATAAAAACTATTGCCAGAAAAACAGAATGATGAATAATGATTTGATGAATTACTATTCCGGGTCGTACGCCCATTTCAGATATACCGAGCCCCAGGTAAAGCCGCCTCCAAAAGCAGCAAGAATAAGCTTGTCGCCTTTCCTGAGCTTCTTTTCATACTCCCAGAGACATAATGGAATTGTGGCTGTAGTTGTATTCCCGTAATTCTGAATATTTATCATGACCTTTTCGGGGGGCAGTCCCATTCTTCTTCCGGTCGCATCGATAATCCTGAGGTTTGCCTGATGCGGTACAAGCCATGCTATATCATCAGCCTTTAGTTTATTACGCTCCATTATCTCCGCAGCAACATCGGCCATATTGACCACTGCAAATTTAAATACACTCTGCCCTTCCTGGTAAATAAAGTGTTCCCGTGCATCAACAGTCTCATGTGAAGCCGGTTTAACGGATCCGCCAGCTTTCATATGGAGATATTTCTGTCCTGATCCGTCTGTATGAAAAATATAATCCATAATACCATAATCCTCTTTGTTTGGCTCAAGCAAAACCGCTCCGGCAGCATCGCCGAAAAGAGGACAGCTTGTCCTGTCAGTATAATCGGTTATTGACGACATTTTGTCGGCACCGACGATAACTACTTTTTTATATTTTCCTGATTCAATATATGCAGCACCTGTCTGCAAAGCAAAAAGGAAACCGGAGCAGGCTGCATTAAGATCAAAACTGAAAGCATTTATAATCCCTACTTTGTCGGAAATAATGTTTGCTGTGGCGGGGAATGCCATATCAGGAGTGACTGTGGCACAGATCAGAAGATCAATATCTTCGGGTGAAGTATTGGTTTTTTCAAGCAATCCCCTTACAGCATTTTCGCCCAGATCTGAACTTCCAAGCCCTTCTTCCCTCAGGATTCTCCTCTCCCTGATTCCGACCCTTTGCATGATCCATTCATCGGAAGTGTCAACCATTTTTGAGAGTTCGAAATTGGTGAGTCTGTATTCCGGCACCCATGCATGGATCCCTGTAATGGCAGCCCGCTTTTTTCCCATAATTAAATAGCTTCAATGATCCTCTGCGCCAGGTTGGCTTGCACTACAGCCCTGGTTTGCAGGATCATATTCATCACAGCCTTTCTTTTTGATATGCCATGTCCGATAACGACATTGGCGTTGATCCCCACAATTGGAGTTCCGCCAATATTTTCAAAATTCATACGGTCAATAAACGGATGTGAAATTCCAATTTTCTTACAGATTGAATATATTGCTTCCGCCTCCTTAAGAACAACATTGCCAACGAAACCATCACAGACAATTACATCAGTAATATTCTCATGGAACAAGGAATGGCCTTCAATGTTTCCGGCAAAATTCAATCCGGGTTGCTCTTTCATCAGTTCAAAAGCCGTCTTGACCGCAGGAGTACCTTTAGTTTCCTCTTTACCGATATTCAGCAAACCGATCGTCGGATTCTCTATTCCAAGTACAAACTTTGCATAAAGCCTGCCCAGGATTCCGTACTGAAGCAATACATCAGGCTTGCAATCAGGATTTAATCCTACATCAAGGATTACGGAATCGCGACCGTCAATACAAGGAAGTATGGTAGCCAGTGCCGGTCGGAAGACTCCTGGGATGACATTTACCGTATAGCTTGCCCCAACGAGCATTGCCCCTGTATTTCCTGCGCTGCAAAAGCCGTCGAGAACACCTTTCTTAAGCATCCCGTAGCCGACAGCAATGCTTGCATCCTTCTTCTGGGAGAAAGCTTTTGCAGGATGGTCGCCCATTTCGATGACCTGGGTAGTCGGGAAAATCATGAATAATGAACGGGAAACGTTCATTTCATTCAGCTTCCGGATTATTGAAGCTTCATCGCCCAGAAGAACAATAGTTTCATCAGCGGACAAATGCTCCAGGGTATCAACTGCACCTTCGATTATAGCGTCGGGTGCAAAATCACCGCCCATAACATCAAGGCCAATTTTCATAGCATTACAATTTAATTAAGAAAATCAGGCTGTTGCCTTTTTCTCAATGGCTGGTTTGCCTCTGTAATACCCGCATTCAGGACATACCCTGTGATAGTGTACTGAAGACCCGCAGTTAGAGCATGTTCCTACCGTAGGAGCTGTGGCTTTATAATGTGTTCTGCGCTTATCTCTTCTGGTCTTCGAATGTTTGTGCTTGGGATGTGCCATTTTATTCTTTTTTAATTATCATTTATTAGATTTTTTAAATTGTCCCATCTGGGATCATTTCCGGTCTCCTCTTCAACCAGATGCTCTTTCAGCTTCTGAAGCATGACAGGATCGCAGGTACTCATCCCTTTTACACCGTCGGGATGTATTCTCTTGATCGGAAGGGCCAGATGGATAAATTCATACAAATATTGCTTCAGATCCAGTTCATGCTCATCACGAGGTACAGCAATAATCTCAGGATCGCTTTCGTCCTTTTTAGTCCCGAACTTTACCAGCAGTCTGTTCTCACAATCAACAGGATGATCAAACATCTCAAGACACCTGTCACAGCATATCCTGACTTTACCCGAAATCTTGATATTCAGGTCAAGATGCGAAGGGCTCTTTTCAATCTCTGCAACCACGATAAGCTCCCCTTCTTTTATTTCCGATTCCTCAAACAGGTCAAAAAATGCCTTTTTTATCTCAAATTCAAACAGGTGATCTCCTTCTTTAATCCCACTTACTGGTATGGCATACAATCCGGACATCATTCTGAAATTTGGTTTGCAAAAATATAAATCCTTATCCAATTAAAAAAATTATCAACAAAAAAGTAACACTTATTGCCTAAAAAGACCATTTGCCGGTTTTTTGCCGCAGTTTACCGAATTCTATTAACTATTTTTTATTTTCAGGTGTATTTTTGGAACAGAATAATTGAAGATGTCATGAAAAACAAAGATCATTTCCTCGTAAGGCACAGAGAACATCATCCCCAGGTAGGTATCGGCCTGTTCCTGATTGTCCTTGGGCTTGCATTGCTGGTAGCCACAAACGATTTGCTCGGACTTGGAAGCGTTAAAGACTATTTCACATGGGAAACAGCACTGGTGTTCATTGGTGCTTTGCTCCTTCTGAACCTCCAGTTCACGGGGGGATTGATACTTATCGCTATCGGCTCATGGTTTTTCATGGAAAACAGAGATTATGAACTGCCTGAGATTTTAAGAACAATATACTGGCCGGCGGTAATTATTCTGATCGGCCTTGGATTTATAATTTCATCTTTTATAAAAAGAAGACGTAAAAGCAATTAATTCTTATATATTTAAACTATGGAAACAAAAGATGACTTCAGAAATGAGCATCGCCGTCTGGACGAAGAAGGCCGGCAGGTGCCTAAAGAAAATCGGTCTGGTACAAACAACAGGATATTGATTGGTGTGGTACTGGTCTTTGCAGGATTGTTTCTGGTAATAAGAAATACCGGCTTCTTTCCGGATTTCATTGATAATGTGATATTCAGCTGGCCGATGCTGCTTGTGGCAATAGGCCTTGTAATGACACTCGGGTCGACTGAAAAGACAGGAGGTATTATTGTGATGGCGGTAGGAGGTTTTTTCATGATACCTCTCCTATTCCGGGAGACTTTTCATATGTATAACATGTTCTGGCCCTCAATATTTATAATTGTCGGGGTAATTTTTATTGTCTCACGGCGACGAGGGTGGAACGCTGTAACAACAAAAGGAGTCATCGGAGACGACTGGGTCGATTATGTAAATGTGTTCAGCGGAGGTGAACGTCAGATTGTATCACAGAATTTCAAAGGAGGAAAAATAACTGCCATCTTCGGAGGGATCGAACTTGATCTTACCAAGGCAGGTCTTGCACCGGGTATTTCCTACCTGGAGATTGCATGTGTTTTCGGCGGTGCAACACTTATTGTCCCCGATGACTGGCATATTACAATTGAAGTTACTCCGGTGCTCGGCGGATTCACCGATTCGCGCAAATTAAGCCCTGGCAGGACAGTTGATCCTTCAAAACACCTGGTTGTTAAGGGAGCTGTTGTATTTGGCGGCGGGGAAGTGAAAAGCTACTAAATCCTGCCCTGAATGAAGCACCCCGTACTTACAAACAGAGTAAGGCTTATAATATGGTGGCTGGTCTGGCTGTTCATTACTTCAGGCCAGCTTTTATTGTATTATTATGCTTACGGGAGCTTTACAACCACTGCTATTCCCGACGGGATTATTTCCCTGGGCATTTATTCCGGAATCGGCCTTTCGCTATGGTATCCTTTCAGGTATTTCAATGCAACAGGCAGCAGGTCAATTTCCATTATTGCGAATCTGGTTCTCAGCGGTTCAATTTCAGTGACTTTATGGGTTCTGATAAATAAATACTTTGTTCTTGCTATCCTGCCAAAGGTTAACGACTATCAGGCCTACTGGGAAGCAACCTTCCCCTACCGGGTCGGAACAGGGGTTTTCATTTACGGGCTGATCGTTCTTGCCTATTATCTGTTTGTAAGCCTTTACAATCTGTCGGAAAAGAATGCGAAGGAGGCCCGCCTTGAAAGCCTGGTTAAAGAGACTGAACTTAAAATGCTGCGGTCACAGATCAATCCTCATTTCCTTTTTAACAGCCTGAATTCAATCAGCTCACTTACAATTACCGATCCTGAAAAAGCAAGGGAAATGGTCATTAAATTGTCTGAGTTCATGAGATATGCGCTTTCGAAGAAGGATGAACAGCCTGTTTCGCTCAGAAGTGAGCTTGAAAACCTGAGATTGTATCTTGAGATAGAAAAAGTCCGGTTTGGCGACAGGTTATCTACTGAGGAGAATATTGAAGAAAAATGCCTTGAGATCAAAATGCCTGTAATGATTCTTCAGCCGCTTTACGAAAATGCAATAAAGCATGGTGTTTATGAAACTACCGATAGTGTCAGGATAAGGACTAACGTATCATGCAACAGCGGATATCTTGAAATACTTATAAGTAACAATTATGATCAGGCTCCTTCTTCAGTAAAGGGCACAGGCACCGGCTTGCTAAATGTTTCCAGAAGGCTTGATCTGTTCTTCGGGAACAGGGCATCAATAAGAACGACAAAGGAAAACGGGGTCTACACAGTCTCACTTTTTATCCCTTCCGAGGTCTGATTTCAAAATAAATGAGATAAATTTGTTATTGTAAGAATTGAACCCTAACCCCATCCCTTCCCTCTGAATTTAAGGGGAAGGATGCGAAATTATTATGTAATTTCACTGAGGCTGTTGAAAAAGGTACATTTAACCCCCAACCCCCCAGGGGGGGCTTTATAAACATCAGTAAATCAATAAGTCCCCCCTGGGGCCTGCCGGCCGGCAGGCAGGGATTTAGGGGTAAAAAGACAGAGGAGGACTTTTTCAACAGCCCCAGATGGAGGATGGGTTTAAAAAGTATGCAGAGGTATCCACCGTACCAAATTAAGTATATGGAAAAGATCAGAACAGTAATAATTGACGATGAAGCTCCGGCCCGGGAAATAATCAAGTATTACCTGAAAGAACTTGATTTTATTGAAGTGATTTCTGAATGCGCTGATGGTTTTACCGGATTGAAAACAATTTCATCATTGAAGCCGGATCTGGTTTTCCTTGATATCCAGATGCCGAGGCTCACCGGTATCGAATTGCTCGAGGTACTTACCGAAAAACCCGAGATTATCTTTACAACGGCCTTTGATCAGTTTGCAATAAGAGCCTTTGAGCTGAATGCCGTTGATTATCTTCTGAAACCTTTCCCAAAAAGACGGTTCCTTGAAGCAGTTAAGAAAGCGACTGACAGGATCCAGTCAGGGACAGGTAATATAGTGCCGGCAAGCCAGCTCCTGGCAAAGAGACCGGAATCGGTTTCTCCGGTCAACAGGATCGTAGTGCGCAAGGGGAATGCAATCAACCTTATCCCTGTAGAACAGATTAAGTATGTCGAAGCGCAGGATGATTACGTAATGATATACCATTCCAGCGGCAAAGCCCTGAAACAGCAAACGATGAAATTTTATGAGGACAGCCTTTCAAAAAAGGATTTTGTCAGAATTCACAGATCGTACATAGTCAGGGTTGAGGAGATAAAGCGCATTGAACCATACGGAAAAGATAATCATGTAGCTATCCTGCAGTCGGGTGATAAACTCCCTGTGAGCAGGGCCGGCTTTAAACAGCTGAGGGAAGAGCTTAATTTCTAGTC
>Ga0154631_1079_pt1 | contig 25022 bp, 18 predicted proteins | sample Rifle2008BG13ft_FD_116060 | JGI IMG/M metagenome (GOLD analysis project Ga0154631, IMG submission 116060) | Bacteroidetes bacterium RBG_13_42_15 | reverse complement strand
TATTCGGCCGAACGGGCAATAAAAAGTAATAACTCTAATGTTCTGACCCTCGGAGCATTCACCACCGGAGTGGAAGTAGCCAAACAGATAGTCAGGATCTGGATGGAATCAATATGGCAACCGGGAACAACTTCGGAACCTAAGGTGGCATGCTATGTGGAATATGCTAAAAGGCATCAGGTTTAAGTAAATTAAGGATTATTTTAGACTCAAATGGATTCAAAAGAAATTCGGAAGCTGGAATATACAGCACTAAAGATAAGACGAAATATTTTACGGCTTATCCGGGCGGGCGAGGCAGGCCATGTTGGAGGTGCACTCTCTTCTGTTGAAATTATAACTGCTCTTTATTTTAATTTGCTGAATGTTGATCCTGCCAATCCAAAGTGGCCACAACGCGACCGTTTTGTTCTGTCAGCCGGACATAAATGTCTTGTTCTCTATGCTGCACTTGCCGAACGCGGTTTTTTTGATGCATCAATTCTTGATACTTATGGAGCTCTTGACAGTCCGATACCAGGACATCCTAACATGCACAAACTCCCTGGAATAGAAACAAATACCGGAGCACTCGGACATGGTCTTTCAATAGCCGGGGGAATGGCTTTAGGGCTCCGGATGGACAAATCACAGTCAAGGGTTTATGTTTTAATGGGCGACGGGGAGCTGGCAGAAGGATCAAACTGGGAGGCAGCCTCTGCCGCATCGATGCACAGACTTGAGAACCTGATTGTATTTGTTGACAGGAATAAACTTCAGATAAGCGGCCCTACCATCGAAGTTATGAGCTATGAACCTCTTGACGAAAGATGGAGGTCGTTCGGCTGGGGTGTCAGGGTAATTGATGGCCACAATCTGGAGTCGATCATAAGCAATGTAAAGCAGACTCCTTTTGAAAAGGGGAAACCATCGGTTATAATAGCAGATACAATAAAATCTAAGGGGCTTAGTTTTGCAGAGGGCAAAGTCAGCTACCATTACTGGAAAGCAAAACCTGAAGAGCTTGAACAGGCAGAACATGATCTTAATAAGATTGAGGAACAGCTCAGGGCAAAAATCGAGGGAGCAGGACTATGATAAATGAACTTAAAGATCCAAGAAAGATTTTCGGAGAAGCTGTTATAGAGGCTGCCGACAGCAATCAAAATATAGTTGTACTTTCAGCAGATTCCAGTTCGGGTTCAGGACTGGGTGACTTCCTAAAAAAGTTTCCTGACAGACATTTTGAATTTGGAATTATGGAGCAGGGAGTGATTGGCTTTGCCAGCGGGCTTGCAACAACCGGTAAGATACCTGTCTTTGCAGCTATCGCTCCATTCGTTACTGCACGTCCTTTTGAGATGTTCAGGAATGATCTGGGATATATGAATCAGAATGTCAAAGTTGTCGGACGTTGTGCCAGTCTTACATATGATCAGCTTGGCTCAACGCACCACTCAATTGACGATGTGGCAATTATCAGAACTATACCCGGAGTGACTATTATCAATCCCGGCGACCCTGTTACAATCAGGAAAGCCGTGCATGCCATGATAAAGCATGTAGGTCCATGCTATATGAAAATAGGAAGCCCCAAGATGCCGGTGCTATATGAGGAGGATGTTGATTTCAGTCTCGGGAAAGGTATCGTTATTAAAGACGGCTCCGACGTGACCCTGATAGGAACCGGCACGGTACTGTCAAAAGCAGTTGCAGCTGCAAAGCTGCTTGAGGAGTCGGGTGTCAGTGTTCGTCTTATTGACATTCATACCATTAAACCTCTTGACCGTGAACTTATACTGTCAGCAGCCAGGGAAACAGGAAAGATTGTAACTGTTGAAGAGCATTTTATTGCCGGAGGGCTGGGCAGCGCAATCGCTGAAATCTGCAGCCAGGAATGTCCTGTAAAAATGAAGATGATTGGAATAGGTGATCACTACGCCAGTAACGGCCCTTATGAAGAACTACTTGGGAAATATGGGCTTCAGCCTGATCAGATAAAAGATACTGTAATCAAATTTTTATCAACCTAATCTAAATCCTGGTATGAAGAATTCTGGTGAAATGAAAATGTTTCTCGCTCTGGCAGTCTTACTTGCTTTTGCTGAGACTTTATTATTGATTTTTGGAAAAGGAAATCTTCCGATTTCCGGATTGATTCTTTTTGCAATGTTTTACGCTCTTGCCTTCACCGTGCAGAGAACTGAAAAACTTAAAGGACTATCTTTTACATGCCAGATCTTTGCATTCGTCTCCTTCACACTTTATTTCCCGCAGATATTTACTGACTGGGGTTTTGACACCAATAAACTGATCGTGCCGTCAATACAGGTTATTATGTTCGGGATGGGTACAAAACTGAACCTCAGGGATTTTGTAAAGGAATTTTCAAAACCGCTAGTGGTAATAGCAGGTACATTGATGGTCTTTGTACTGATGCCTCTTGCCGCACTCCTGATTATCAATGTATGGCATTTCCCACCTGAAGTGGCTGCTGGCATCATCCTGGTAGGTGCCTGCCCTGGCGGAGTAGCTTCAAACGTTATGACTTATCTTGCCAAAGGGAATCTTGCCCTCTCGGTAACACTCACCACCTTTGCGACCCTATTATCCCCGCTGGTAACCCCTCTTCTTATGATGCTATTTGCAGGTCAGCTCATTGAGGTCAATACCACAAGCATGATGATCAGCATTGTAAACATGATCTTGATTCCAATATTCGCAGGTGTTATTGCCAATAAAATTCTGTATGGTAAGCTGGAATGGGTTAAGAAAGATTTAAACATGATTTTACTTGCAATATTTACCTTTGTTGCAGGTCTGATCCTGATATTCATTCCATTCCCCGAATTACTTAAATCTTCACAGACAGGACTGATATTGGTAGCCTGGGCTGTTGCCATCGTATCTTTGACTATTATAGTAATACGCCGCACAAAAGGTCCTGAAGACTGGATGGATATCGTTCTTCCGAAACTGTCGCTTGGAGCAATCATGCTGTATATTGTAATTGTGGCCGCACATAACAAGGCAACTTTGCTGACAATCGGCCCGGCTCTCTTCATTGCCACCATAGCGCAAAACCTGGTAGGATTTGCCTTAGGTTACGGAGCGTCAAAAGCTCTGCGGTTCAGTGATGAAGACGTGAGAGCTGTTACAATCGAAGTGGGTCTTAAAAATTCCGGACTTGCGGTAGGACTTGCATACGATGTTCTTAAAAGTACGGCTGCAGCGCTTGCACCTCTTATTTTCGGTACCTGGATGAACATAGCCGCTTCCGCGCTTGCCAGCTTCTGGAGTCAGCGGTTACCCAGGATTAATGAACCTAAAGTGAAACAGGCCAAAACATAAAAAATGTTATTATCAAAAAATAAGTTGAAATTTCACTTTGCAATCGATTGTTTTCTGATTGTTTAAATATAAATTGGGATCAATAAATCTGGTTGTCGCGATTTTAATTAAGGATTATTTTTTAATATTAATGAATTACTATATAAGAAATTATAATCAAGATTTCGGAGGATACACTATGAAAATCAGAAAACCATGTTATTCGTTATGCCTTGCTTTATTAGCCGGGATAATTTTGTGCTCTTCAACCATTGCTCAGCCAACTTCACTGACAAAAGATGGAATGCTCTATTACACATCACTCTGGAAGGGAGAACGCTTTCCGGATGGAAGGCCAAAAGTTTCTGACGACATTATCAGGAGGATGAGGTATGTATCGGTTACTGAAGCCTGGCAGACTCTTAACGGACTCAGCGATGCCGAAGGGCAGGGACCGACCAGCTTCGGAGAGTTCAGGAGGCCTACATATTCCAATCAATATTACGGAGGATTCAAAATGATGAGGGATAATATTGTTATCTGTGGCAGGGCTTCAACAATCCATTTTCTTCCTTATCGTCCTGATCTGAATGGACTTGTTCAACAGCAGGGGACAAAAGACGGTAGAGGAAGAGGCCAGTATACATGGGGAATCGATCAATTGCAAAAAGGAGATGTATATGTTGCTGATGTTTGTGAGGGTTTACTCGATGCATCACATGTAGGTGATAATCTCGGTACCACTATATGGACAAAAACTGGTAATGGAGCTGTTATCAGGGGTACACTCCGGGATCTGTACGGTAACCTGGGAGTTAATCCCGACTGGAACGTAATGGTACGCGATTTCAGACCGCAGGCTAACAGCTCTAACCTCGTAATCGGGATCAATTGTCCGATACAGGTGGGGTATGTCACTGTTATGCCGGGAGATGTAGTACTGGGCACACTTGAAGGAGTGGTATTTATTCCTCCTCAGCTCGCACTGCAGGTTGTGGAGACCTCAGAAAAGACCCGTATGCAGGATGTTTTTGCTCACGATGGTGTAAAACAGGGAAAGTTTACAGCCCAACAGGCTGATGGTGGTTACACACCGGAAATGAACCAGGAATTTACCAAGTGGTTGCTGGACAATGCAGATACCATGGGAAAATTCTTCGAAGATCCTAAAGCTGCTCCGTCACCTGAGTTTATAAGAGCTTATGCCAAGGAACGCCAGTCGATGAAACCACCTCAAAGATAAATGACAGTAAAAACCAAAAACATAAGATTATGAAAGCTCCGGAAAAGCAATTAGTTATCGGACGACGGAATGCCCTTAAAATGCTGGGGCTGGGATCTGTAGCAATGTTATCAACTGGCTTCAGTGATATACTGGCTGTCGAACCTACTGATATGAAAGCTAAGCCAAAACCTGTTATCAACGATGGCCGAAGCCCTGTGGCTTTTACCACGGGTACCGACCGTCACCAGATGTTATTTGAGGTTATCAAGCCCTTTGACAAGGAGATCAGGGCAGGTTTGAAAAAGAAGCAACTGGTAATCAAGCCGAATATGGTCGTTACCAACAAGGAGCTGTGTGCAACACACAAGGATGCATTGCGCGCCCTGCTTGAATATCTGAAACCTATCTATAAAGGACAGATAATCATTGCTGAATCAAGTTCCAGTGTAAACTCCTCAGACGGTTTTAAAAACTACGGTTATACCGATCTGGAGAATGACTATAACATAAAATTCGTTGATCTGAATTCCACAAAAAAAGGCAAACCCTATTTTATCATCGACAGAAATCTTCATCTTGATAAAATCGAGATAGCAGATATTTTCGCTAATCCCGATTATTATGTTATCTCATTATCCAGGCTCAAGACTCATAACACTGTTGTGATGACCGGGGGTATCAAAAATGTTACAATGGCCGCACCCCTTAATCCGGGTTCTGTGAACGGGGGCAAACCTGTAAGCTACAAACGGAATATGCATTCTGGCGGACCTCGCTGGCTGCATTATAATATGTTCCTGATGGCACAAAGCGTTCGCCCTGACTTTACAATTATTGATGGTGTTGAGGGTATGGAAGGTAATGGTCCAATCAACGGTACACCGGTTGACCACAGAGTTGCGTTGGCAGGATTTGATGTTGTGGCAATCGACAGCATGTGCGCAAGACTTATGGGCATTCCCCTTGAAAATGTCGGGTATATTAATTATTGCGCTGCCGCCCGTTTGGGCAATATGGACAGAGACAAGATAGATATTATAGGAGGTAAAGATCCCGATAAAAGTATCATAACTTATAAGTTGGGCTCAAATATTGCCAACCAGCTTGAGTGGAAAGAACCATTTAATCTGCCGGCACCGGGTCAGCGGCCATCATCTGCACCTAATACGCCGGCAGCTCCTTCACAGCCTGCAAATCAGGCACCTGCACAGAGACAACCGTAAGGAGTATTTTAATATAGGAATTCGGAATATAATTTATAAGAAGAATATTTTGGTCAATGAGGGTCTCATTTGCTGAGACAGTTTAATATTTACAAGCTTGGAATTTTCCGGAATACATTGCCAAATTCACTACCACTCCTGAGGTAATCTCGTGCCGGAGGAGATTTATGAATACTGCCCCGCAGGCAAAAATGAGTTTTATAAATAATAAATATTAATTAAGAAGGTAAACCGATGGAAAAAAAGTTAATGGGAGTTTTCGCACCAATTACGACTCCGTTTGATGAAAAAGGAGACGTGGCATACGATAAACTCAAAGACAATATGAAATTCTATGCAAAGTCCAGACTGAAGGGATATCTTGCTTTGGGTTCCAATGGAGAAAACAAAAGTCTTGCCAACAGCGAAAAGGAGAAGGTCCTTGAAACGATAATCAAGAACAAGGGATCTGACCAGGTTGTTATGGCCGGATGTATTTTTGAATCCACAAGGGAGACCATAGAATTTGCAAAAATCGCACAAAGCCTGGGAGCAGATTTCATTACTTTGCTGCCTCCCTCATATTTCAGGAAGGAGATGACCGATCCCGTGCTTCTGAAGTATTTCTCCGATGTGGCAGGCAGTCTTACTACCCCATGCCTGGTATACAATGCTCCCCAGTTCTGCGGTGGAACAACCCTGTCAGTCAGCCTTGTGAAAGACCTTGCCAGGCATCCCAATATTGTCGGAGTCAAGGATTCTTCAACGGGAAACATCGAGAGTTTCTTGCTGGCAGTCAGAGACACTTTTAATGTAATGCCCGGTTCAGCAAACTTCTTTGTAAATGGTCTCATTATGGGTGCACCGGGAGGGGTTATTTCCCTGGCCAATGTTTTTCCCGAAATTACCTGTAAACTATATGATCTTACCGTAAGCAAACAGTATGAAGAGGCTTTTAAACTTAATGAAAGAGTAATTCAGCTCAATAAGACTGTATCGGGTACAGGAGGTGTTGCTGCTGTAAAATATGCGATGGATCTGGCCGGTCTCTATGGAGGAAATCCAAGATTGCCTCTGTTGCCTTTAGGCGATGAAGTGAAAAAGAAAATTGAAGATTATCTTAAAAAAGAGGGATTAATATGAAGAAAGTTATTGTAAATGAAAAAGTAAGTCCTGATGCACTGAATATTCTTAGAAAAGCGGCAGAAGTCGTATACATACCATCAGGTGATCATGAGGAAATTAAAAAAGCGCTGAAGGATATTTCCGGTATAATGCTTGATACCACGATAAAATTCACACCCGAGCTTATGGATTCAGCCCCGGATCTTAAAGTGATCAGCCGGACCGGGACAGGAGTGGATAATGTGGATGTTCCGGCTGCAACAGAAAGAGGAATTATGGTATTGCATACTCCTGACGCAAACACTGTAACGGTTGCTGAACACACGGTATCAATGATTGGCGCGCTGACAAAGCATCTGTTATTCCTTGACAAGGAAACCAGGGAGGGTAAATTCAAAACGGCCAGGCGGTTATACCTGCCGGTTGACCTTGACGGAAAAACTCTTGGCATTATAGGATATGGCAGGATCGGGAAACAAGTTGCCAAAAAATGTATGGCCGCCTTTAATATGAAAGTCATAATTTATGACCCCTATATCAGCGACAGCGTGGTTGCCCCCGGAGTAGTGAGGTACAGCAATGAAGAAGATGTTTACAAACAGGCAGACGTACTTACGATTCATGTACCACTGTCCGACGAAACAAGAAAACACATAGGTGAAAAGCTTCTTTCGTTGATGAAGCCTTCAGCATACCTGATAAATACGGCAAGAGGAAATATCATAGATGAAATGCAGGTTGTTAAAATGCTGAATGAAAACAGGCTTATGGGTGCTGCATTTGATGTCCTAACAAACGAACCTCCAATGGATAATGAGGAATTCCTCAAAAATCCCAAAACCATCATCAGTCCTCACAGTGCTGCACTTACCAACGAATGTACTGTAAGGGTCGCATGTGAGGCAGCTTCCGGTATTGTTGATTACCTGGAAGGAAGGATGCCTAAATCCATTTTTAACAGAAAAGGACTTAATTTATAGTAGTAATAATAAATAAAAAGTAATGAGCACAGAGAAAAAATATGACCTGATCGGTTTTGGCGAGGCAATGATAAGATTTACCGCACCAGATCATGGCCGGCTTGAACAATCATCACATCTTCTGATAGCTATTGCGGCAGCAGAATTAAATGTATCAGTAAATACTTCCAGGCTTGGACATAAATCAGCGTGGGTATCCAAGCTTGTTGACATATGGTCGGGACAGTACATAATAAATAAAGGAAGAGAACATGGTGTAGATATGTCCGGAGTAATTCTCCTGCCCTTCGACGGAAAAGGAACTGTCAGAAATGGGTTATGCTACCTTGAAGTGGGTATCGGACCCAGGGCCAGCAAACAGATGTACGACAGGGCGCACTCGGCTATCAGCCTTATTAAACCGGGCGATATTGACTGGGAAAAAACACTTTCCCAGACGAAGTGGTTCCATACTACCGGGATCACGACAGCGATTTCTGATAATGCAGCCGCCGAAGCAATTACATCACTTAAAACAGCCAAAAAACTAGGTGTGACCACCAGCTTCGATTTAAACTTCAGATCAACCTTGTGGACTTCAGAAAAAGCCAGGGAGGTAATGAAGAAAGTTATGCCATATATTGATGTAATTATAGGCAACGAAGAAGATTTTGAAAAAATGCTGGGGATAAAAGCTGAAGGCGGAACAGAATCCTATTCGGACCTTGACCCTGAAAGTTATAAAGCTGTTGCCCGGCAGGTTGTCAGACAATTTCCCAATGTACAGGTGGTGGGCACAACTCTAAGACATGTTAAGACGGCTCTTCTTAATGACTGGCAGACAGTTATGCTATACAAGGGTAACTTCTATGCTTCAAGAAAATATGATAATCTTGAGATCCTTGACAGGACCGGAGGAGGTGACAGTTTTGCTTCAGCACTTATCTGTTGCATGCTCGAAGAAAAAGATCCGCAGGAGACAATTGAATTTTCAGCTGCCTATTCGGCACTTTGCCACGGATTCATGGGTGACTGGAACTGGGCTACAAGGGCTGAAGCTGAAAAAGTGATGAAGGGAGGAAGCGCCAGAGTAGTACGCTAAGAAAATATGACTGAAATTTTAAAAATTATGACTGATATTTGAATGAATACTTGACATAGAAAGATATACTTTTATTCATTATGTAACTACTGGTTCAAAGTATATATTTATTACTAACTTAATCCTCTGTTACTAACCTAATCCTCGAAGAACTATGAGAAAACTGACAACAATGCTTGTACTCCTGTTATTCGCAGGTTTACAGGTGGCTTTTGCTCAACGAACAGTTACCGGCAGGGCAACCAAAGCACAGGATAACACCGCACTTCCGGGTGTTACTGTTGTGGTTATAGGAACTCCTGCCGGTACACTTACGGATGCTGATGGAAGATATTCTATTCCGGTACCGAACGATGATGCAGTTTTGCGATTTTCATTTATCGGTTTTACTCCAAAGGATGTTACGGTTGGCTCACAAACAACTGTGGATGTTGCCCTTGAAGAGTCCGTGTTACAGATGGGAGAAGTCGTTGTAACAGCCCTCGGTATCAGGCGAGAATCCAAAAAACTTGGTTATGCGGTAACAGCTGTTAATACGGAGGAAATATTGAAAAACAAGACTACCAACATGATGGAGTCGCTCGAAGGGAAAGTATCTGGTCTCAATATTACAGCTCCGGCTGCCGGTGCCGGTTCCAGTACGCAGCTGCGTTTGCGCGGACAGGTTGCCTTCACCGGGGCTAATAATGCTCCGTTAATAGTGCTTAACGGCCTCCCCATGGACCAGAGGGCGCAGAGCACAGATGGCTATGGAACATCGCGCGACCTGGGGGATTTTATGAACACTATTAACCCGAGCGACATTGAAAGCATGACCATACTGAAGGGTGCAACTGCCGCTGCTCTATATGGTTCACGGGCAGCAAATGGTGCAATCATCATTACCACAAAATCCGGCCAGAGAGGTCAGGCTATCGGTGTTGAATTTTCTTCCAGCATTACCGTACAGGAGGTTCTGGATTTCTTTGAGTTCCAGAAGGTATATGGAATGGGTGTCGCTGGAACAAAACCAGTCAGCCCGGCTAATGCCACAACCAATGGTCAGTTCAGCTGGGGGGCAAAATATGATGGCCAGCCTGTTCCTGCTTTTGACGGATCAATGATCCCTTACGAATTTCAGGAAAACAGGTTGAAAGATTATTTTAACACCGGGACAGTTTTCGACAATACTCTTTCATTTTCAGGTGGTAATGAAAAAGGAAGCTTCAGGGCGTCATTTGGAAGAACAGACACCAAGGGTATTGAACCGACAAATGAATACAAAAGGAATATTGCCAATTTAGGTGTCGTTTATGACATTACTAAAAAAGTAAATTTTTCAATGAACGTCAACTATTCAAATGAGAATTACATTAACCCGCCACAGATCGGAACACAGGGCGAAGGTTCCATGAACTTCCTGACCCGGGTTTCTCTGACCCTTCCATTATCCGTAGCAGAAAGATCTGCAATAAATCCTGCAACAGGAACAGAATGGCAGATTGCCGGCTGGACCACTATTAATAATCCATATTATATGATTCAGGCTGGTCAAAGTTATATCAGAACAAGAGACCGTTTTATGGGGACAGCTACATTGCGTTATGATATAACTGACTGGCTGTATGCCCAGGGCAGGTTTAACTACGATTATTTGACTGGCTTTAATGAGTCTAAGAGACCGGGCGGTATAGGAACCAGTCAGCCACAGGAAACTGATGGTACCTGGAAAGGAACTTACAGTGTATTTGAAGCCTGGGAAACTAACATAAATGCCGATTACCTTGTGGGTGCAAGCAAAAAGTTCGGTAAGTTCTCTGTAGATGCAAGTTTCGGGGGAAACACGTTCAGAGTCAAAGACCACAGGTTTGACATAAGCGCCACACATTTCACTGTCAGAGATCTGTACTCCATAGCAAACGGTGTTACTAAAACCCAGAGTTTTGATTTCAGCCAATACCGGGTCAATTCACTTTATGGTCTGGCGGAGCTTGGATATAATGATATGTTATACCTCAATTTTACCGGTAGAGAAGACTGGTTCTCTGTCTTAAACCCGCAAAACAATTCCAAGTTTTATTCATCCGTATCCGGCAGTTTCATTTTTTCAGAATTGTTGAAGGGCCAGAGTTGGCTTTCATACGGTAAACTCAGAGGTTCCTGGGCCCAGGTAGGAAGCGCCAACGGCGTGAACACATATGAAGGTAACCTGACTTATAGTATCGCCAATAATCAGTTTAACGGTCAGACTACGGCAAGTATTGCGGGCTCAGCAGCACCTAACCCTAACCTTCAGCCATTTACCGTAACTGAAAAGGAAATCGGTCTGGAAGTGAGGTTGTTCAATAACAGGCTCCATTTTGATGTAGCTGCCTTTGACAAGCTCACAACTGACCAGGTATTAAGTGTTCAGCTTTCCACTGCATCCGGATATAGTACTTCCAAGAAAAATCTTGGTTCATTGAAGAACAAGGGTATAGAATTTATGATAGAGTATACACCAATAGAAACCAGGAATTTCAGATGGACAACTTCGTGGAACAATGCCTATCTGAAAACGGAAGTACTCTCCGTTGGCGTGAATCCTGACGGAACGCCGATTGATCAGTTGCTGGTACTTAACTTTAATACTACCGGCATGGAGTTTCTCGGATCATTGTATTATACCGTAGGAATGCCGATGAACCAGCTGTATACAAAAACATATCTCAGAAATGATAATGGGGACATCCTTGTCAAGGACAACGGCAGATTGAACGCATCGGCCGATTATGTACCTGTAGGAAGTTCGATACCGAAACATACCGGTGGATGGAACAACACATTTGCCTACAAAAATCTTACCCTCGGCGTATTCATTGACTACAAGTTTGGAGGTACAGTGCTCTCATCTACATTGTTAAATATGACAAGACAGGGACTTTCCATGCTTTCACTTGAAGGCCGCAGGGAAGGAGAAAACGGTCTGGTATTTCCCGGTGTTTACCAATCCAGCGGACTGCCCAACACAACTGCTGTTACCGACCTGCAGGGCTTTTATGGAGATTACCGGAATCTTCAGATCGGGGATCCTTTCACATTTAAGTCAGATTTTGTAAAGTTGAGAAGCGTATCATTATCATACGATCTCACCAGTGCATTCAGAAAGGTGAACTTCCTTGGCTTCGTCAGGGGATTAATGCTGACAGCTTCCTGCCGGAATGTGGCGATCTTCTATAAGGACATTCCCAACCTTGACCCTGAAGCCATTCAATCTTCCGGTGACACCAGGGCCGGTTATGAGAACTCATCATTACCTACAACCCGAAATTATATGTTTAGCTTAAATGTAAAATTCTAAGGATCATGAAAAAGATAAAGCAACTCATATTGTTAAGTGCACTCCTGGTATTTATCGGAGGATGCGATAAGGATTTTGTGGAAATAAACACAGACCCCTTTGCTATAAGTGAAATTGACCTGGGGCTTGTGTTTGCAGGAACAGATGCAGGCATGGGTGGCTGGGAATCAGAACATACTATTGTCCAGCATTTTGTTAATCCGTTCAACGATGGAGCCACATTGGCTTTCAATTTTAATTATGACATAGACGGCTTCCAGGGCGCCCCCTGGGGAACATATCAGGGTGGAATCAAAGCTTTGGTTCATATTCTGCATCTTCTGGAAGGAACCACTGACCAGATTAACCTGCAGAGTATAGCTCGCATACATAAAGCCTATTACTTTATGGACTTGGTTGACCATCACGGCGATGTGCCTTACTTCAATGCAGGTCTGGCTGCACTTGAAGGCGAGGCATATTTCTACCCTGAATATGACGACGATGCAGCCATATATGATGATCTCTACAAGGAGATCAAGGAGGCATTGGCTGATTTGAATCCAGCTGGTGATTTCGTTTCTGCAGACCTGATTTACGGGACTCATGCTTATTATCCTACCAGTACTGCAGCTGCACAGGTGGCTCTATATAAAAAACTTGGCAACTCGTTGTTGCTGAGACTGGGAATGCGCTATTCAAAGCTCAATCCTACCAAAGCTGCATCAATAGTGTCAGAAGCATTTAACGGTGGAGTGATGACATCGAATACCGATAATGCGTTCGTGACTTACGACGGGACTCTGTATACAAATGGTGCCAACGGAGGCCTGGTAAATAACCAACCGAAATTCTATTATGCAGCGGAACCTTTCGTAAATCATCTTAAGGCTACCAATGATCCGCGCAGTAAGTATATGATAGCGATGTTTGAAGATCCGGGTAATCCGTTAGCTACCCTCGTCCCCGATGTTGATCTGGCAGATCAGTTCGGCGTTCCGGTCGGGGTTGTCAGGACAGACCTTCAATTTGCCCCTTACAGAGGAGTTAAAGGGCAAGGATTTGACTATTCGCAGATGAATGTGAATATAATGGCATCACAGCGCGCCCCAACTTTCTGGGTAACGTATGCACAGACTTCCCTGCTGCTCGCAGAAGCAGCAAAAAGAGGCTGGATTACTGGTGGCGAAGCAGCTGCTCAGCAATATTATGAAGCCGGAATAAGAGCGGACATGGATATTATGTCATTGTATATAGATGAGACCGGATCAAGCCTTCCACCTGTTTCTGCAGCAGAGCAGGATGACTATATTGCACAGCCTGCAGTGGCATACAATGCTGCTGATGCTCTTGATCTGATTAACACACAGTACTGGGTTGTGTGTATCAGGAATGGTTCAGAAGCCTGGGCCAACTTCAGAAGGAGCGGGTTCCCTGCTTTGAATCGTAATGATTACGATGACCAGCTTCTGGAAAATGGCGGTAATGGATATGTTCACAGATTTTCTTATCCTGATGCAGAACTGTCGCGGAATAAAGCGAACTACCAGGCTGCAGTTGCAGCTCTTGTTGGTGGCCGTGATGATTTAGTAAACAGAGTATTCTGGGATAATTAATAATCATCGTTTTCTTCAGGAATGTAGTTATTTTTAATTCCAAATAAAATTATGGCTGTGGAGTCAGAGTATTTCTGGCTCCATAGTTTTTTATAAATTGGCCATTAACTATTAATTGAAAGTTTAACAAGTGGTTGTCGAATAATCGATTAAAATTCGTACATTCATCTAACTCTGAAAATCTTCAAACCCAGGAAGGGATAGTAAATCTTAAAGCTCTTAATCAACACTTAATCAATCAACCATGAAAACTATTTTAAAACAAATTGCCGAAGAAACTAAAATTCAGGAAAGGTCGGAAAGAGAAAATATCAAAGCAGAGATTGCAAATCCTGCAACCTCCAATAACCGCCGTAATTTCCTTAAAAAAGCAGCTATGGGAGGCATAGCCCTTGGCGGATTGTTACATCTTTCGATTGAAGATACGATAGCGGGAACCACACAGAATGTTTCGCGTGCCTCAAGCCCGTTAGATCTGAAAATCACCGATCTGCGTGTTGCCGAAAAGGGCAACAGGGGATCTATGGCAAGCCGAATCATCCGTATCGATACCAATCAGGGGATTTACGGACTGGGAGACATACGAGATGGAACAGATCAGCGATTCGCTTTATTCCTGAAAAGTAAGATCGTGGGACTTAATCCCTGTAATGTTGAAATGATCTTTAAGGTGATCAAGCAGTTCGGAGGCCATGGCCGGCAGGGTGGTGGCGTAAGTGCCGTTGAAATGGCCTGCTGGGATCTTTGCGGAAAAGCGCTGAATGTTCCGGTATGGCAGCTGCTTGGCGGCAGATACCGCGACAAAATTCGTATATATGCCGATACTCCGGAAGCAAGGGATCCAGCAGTTCAGCTTGACATGCTGAAAAAAAGGCTGACAGACTATGGATTCACATGGCTTAAGATGGATCTGGGTCTGGATGAGATCAGCAATGACCCCGAATCTCTTGTAAATTCCAAATACTGGAACCAGAACGGTGGCGTAAATAACTGGTATATGGGCAGACCCTATGCCAACGGAGGGTATACGGATTACTGGAAAAAGGAACAGCCATTTACTCAAATTCAGATTACAGATAAAGGCCTCGAAGAGGTTGCAAAAATTGTTGAAAATGTAAGGAATGTGGTTGGTACTGAGGTACCTCTTTCAGTTGATCATTTCGGACATATAGACATGAACCAGGCTATCCGTATAGGTAAAGCCCTTGATAAATACAGACTGGCGTGGCTCGAGGATTGTGTTGCGTGGTTCTACACGGATCAGTGGAGAAAGATAACCGATGCACTCGAAACACCAACATTGACCGGTGAGGATATATATATGCTGGGAGGTATGCTGGGAGGCTTCAAACAATTGATAGATGCTCATGCAGTTGATATTATCCAGCCCGATCTGGTCAGTGCAGGCGGAATCCTGGAGACAAAGAAAATCGCAGATTATGCTGAGGAAGCCGGCATCGCGTGCGCTTTCCATGCAAACAGCACTCCAGTAGCCTGGATGGCTAATGTACATTGTGCAGCTGCCACTGAGAATTTCCTTGCTCTTGAACATCATAATGTCGATAATCCATGGTGGGAAGGACTGGTTAAGATGACCGGTTCACAGCCAATGATAACAAAGGGATATGCCAATGTTCCTCTCGATGCGCCGGGATTAGGCATTGAGCTTAACGATGATAATGTGAAGGCAATGATGTCGAAGGGGGCTAACTATTTCGAACCTACCCCTGAATGGGACAGATCGGGTATAACCTATGATAAATTATGGATATAAAAATCTAATTATTTAAATACTGATATTCGTGGCAGTAAAGAGGGTGTACGGAAACGACACCCTTTTTTATAATAATTATGCATGATTTAAAAGATATTATGACAATAAAAACAGAATACAGCCAGGGTGATGAAACAGGTATTACTGATGCGAAATGAATTTATTTCCTAAAGCATACGATATATATATATAAAAATTAATAATTTAGAATATGAAAATGGACAACCACCCAGGCATAATCTGGCGTAAGTATCTTCAGATCAGGGAGGTAAATATTTTTATTGCACTTATTTTAATGGTTATTATCATGAGTGCCGCGAGTCCTTTTTTTCTTAAGCAGGATAACATATTCAATGTCCTGCGGGGAATGTCAACAATTGGTATAATGGCAATCGGACAGACAATGGTTATTATCACCGGTGGTATCGACCTCTCTGTGGGATCCCTTATGGCAGTATCTTCGATGCTTACCGCAAGGTTAATTGCAGTGCACAACGAGAATGCTTTACTTGCAGTAATTTGCGGCCTCTCTTTCGGATTATTATTAGGGGCGGTCAGCGGTCTTATTATCACCAGGTTCAAAATTAATCCTTTTATTACAACCCTTGGGATGCTGAGCATAGGACGGGGGCTGACATACCTTCTGGCAACTGGGATTAAAGGGAGCGTTGCATCGAATATTCCGATGCAAAACGAATCGATAATATTTCTTGGTAGCGGCTACCTGGGACCTGTACCTTTCTCCGTCATTCTGCTCCTTTTCCTGGTTATTCTGACGACGATCTTTTTAAAGCGCACAGTTCCGGGACGGTATATTTATGCTGTGGGGAGTAATGAGAGGTCAGCAAGATTATCAGGTGTTCCCGTGAATAAGGTACGTGTTTTTGTTTATGCAATCTCAGGCTTTTTTTGCGCCCTGGCAGGCATAATATTAACAGGAAGGCTGTCGACAGCTGCAACAAATATTGGTATCGGCTATGAACTGGATGTGATTGCCGCCGTTGTGATAGGAGGTGCAAGTTTGCAGGGAGGTGAAGGTACTGTTACCGGAGCGATAATAGGTGCTACAATTATGGCAATAGTAAGGAATGCATTTGTGTTGCTGCATATCCCTAACCATTTCCAGACCATTACAATTGGAGCTGTAATTATACTTGCAGTAGGATTAGACCAGTTACTGAAAGGAAAGTTGAAAAATATTTGACCATGAGAAAATATGCTGCTGTACTTTTATCATTACTTGCTATACTTTTATTAAATGATTCCTGTAACAGGTACTCATCGTCCAGGAATTCCAGGATACTGCCTCAGCCTCCTCCCTATTTCTCACAGGGAAGGGCTGAAGATCAGGGTAAAGTGATGCCTGTAAAGAACGTGAAGAATGAAAAAATAAGGATCGCTTTCCTTGCAATGGAGACCAATCCGTGGTGGACTCCTGTTAAGGCAGGTGTAATGGAAGCAAGAGACATCCTGAAGGGTTACAATACTGAAGTTGACTGGATAGTAGCAGGTGACCGGCATACTGCAGATGTATTCGGCATTGCTATTGAAGCAGCAATAGCTCAAAATTACGATGGCATTGCTTGTCTTGCAGGAGATGAAGGTATGATACCGTTCATACAAAAAGCCGTCGATGCCAATATTGCTGTAGCCACATATAATTCGGAGACAAATAAAGAATCTGCCAGGGCATTTTTTGTAGGGGCTGACAACTATAAGCAGGGTAGGGCATGTGGCGAAAAAATGGCCCAACTGATTGGCGGGAATGGGAAAGTTGCAATTATCACAGGCTTTTTTGCAGTAGAAGCTCATGAATCAAGACGAACAGGTTTTAAAGATGTAATAGCAGAAAAGTATCCCAACGTTAAAATTGTGGGAGAAGTTGAAAACATTGATCTGGCTGATATTGCTTATACACAGGCAATGGATTTCATGAGTTCCTATCCTGATCTCTCAGGAATTTATATAACAGCCAGCGGACAGTTTGGAGCGGCAAATGCTGTAAAAGATAATGGTAAAAAAGGTTCTGTTAAAGTAGTATGCCATGATTTCTTACCTGAAACGATAGGTCTTGTCAAGGAAGGCGTCATTCAGGGCTTAATTGATCAGAGTACAAAATTACAGGGTCGGGATGTAGTTATCCGTCTTTATAATTATATTGTCGGAGGTGTTGTCCCTCCTTGTGGAAAACTCCTTTTGGACACCCCAATGGGTACTCCGGAGAATATAGGTAAGTACTGGCCCGATTCAGCCAATTAGAGAACCTTTTTACTTCAAATAATATTCAGGTCAGGACCCAATGTCTGAAAAATCAGATTATATACTGGAAGCAAAGGGAATCTCCAAGAATTTTGGAGGAATACAGGCACTCCACAATGTCGATCTAACTTTGTGTCGCGGTGAAGTACATGCGGTAATCGGTGAAAATGGTGCGGGGGAAACGACGCTGATGAACATCATCGCAGGGATTATCAGGCAGGATAAAGGTACACTGATGTTCAATGGTGAAAAAGTTGAATTCTCTTCTCCTCTTGAGGCATTTAAAACAGGCATCGCAACCATCCACCAGGAACTGACCATGATACCCCATTTAACCGTCATGGAAAACATTTTCATGGGACGTATGCAAAAGTTCGGTATTTCCCGCTATGGTTTTATTAATCATTGTCGCCTGAAAAACTCAGCCAGGGAAGCATTGGGATTAATCAATCTCCAGATAGATCCGGAAAATTATGTAAAAGATCTCAGCATATCTGAACGGCAGGAAATAGAAATCATCAAAGCGCTTTCGGGCGATGCCGGTATTATCATTATGGATGAGCCCAATTCTTCCCTGACAGATATAGAGACAAAACAGCTGTTCAGCATCATCGGGAAATTGACTAAAAGAGGTGTGTCAGTTGTATATGTCTCCCATAAAATTGAGGAAATCCTGCAGATTGCCGACAGAATAACCGTACTGCGTGATGGCGTATGTGCCGGATCGCTGGAAAAGCGAGACGCGACTGTTACGCGTTTATTCAGTATGATTGCAGGACGGGATATGAAAGATCCTCAGCCTCGGAACAGTCATGCTTCAGATCAGATCCTTCTTAGTGTTAAAGGTCTTGGAGGATCAGGGTTCCATAACATCAGCTTTGATCTCTTCAAAGGTGAAATTCTTGGATTTTACGGTCTTATCGGTTCCGGCAGAAGTGAACTTGGACGTGCGCTGTTTGGTGCAGACCGGATTGATGAAGGGACTGTATTTCTCGATGACACGCCATTTTTCGTTAATTCACCCTCTGCGGCTATCGCAAATGGAATAGCAATGGTCCCTGAAGACCGCAAGGAACAGGCACTTTTTATGAATCTCCCGGTTATATCAAATATGACCATTTCACATCTGTCTGCATTAAGTCACCTTAATTTTTATATCAGATCATCACCTGAGAACAAGCTAATAAATGATTTTATTCGTCTGTTAAACATAAAATTAAATGATCCCGCACAGCCTGTAAATTCTCTCAGTGGTGGAAATCAGCAAAAAGTTATACTTGCCCGGAATCTTATGATTAATCCAAGGATCATCATCCTGGATGAACCTACCCATGGCATTGATGTGGGTGCCAGGGAGGAGATTTATCAACTGATCGAAAGGTTAGCGGCAAATGGGATGGGGATTATTTTTATTTCTTCAGAAATACCTGAGATTATGTCTGTGTCGGACAGGATTGCTATTTTGCACGAAGGACGACTGGCCGGAATTCTAAAACGGAAAGAAGTCACAGAGAAAAAACTGATCGCATATGCCACAGGATACAGTCTGCAAATAGCAGAATGAATCATATGGAAAATAGAAACGAGAATTTCCAACATAGATTATGAAATCAGAAATCGTTATCGGAATCGATAGTAGTACAACAGCTACAAAGGCTATAGCCTGGGATTCTTTTGGAAAGAACCTGGCTGAACGATGCAGTCCGATACGGTTATTTTCTCCTCAGCCGAATTATTACGAGCAGAATCCCGATGATTGGTGGCTTTCCATGGCAGAATCCCTGGAGATGTTGACATGTCAGATTGACAAAGAAAGAATTACTGCACTTGCGATAGCGAATCAAAGGGAAACATTTGTTGGATTAGACAAAGATGGCAAACCGGTAAGACCTGCTATTACCTGGCTGGATGAACGATGTAAAAGCCATGTAGATAGATTCGCAGCAATTATCGGAGAGGATCGCATCCATCAGATAACAGGTAAGCCTAAAGATTATGCCCCTGTGGTATATCGTTTAGCCTGGATGAAAGACAACGAAAGGGATCTCTTCAGGAAGGTGGCTAATTTTTGCGATGTACACACCTATCTTGTTTATAAATTAACGGGTCACTATAAAACAAGCTGGGCAAGTGCCGACCCAATGGGGATATTTGACCTTGAAAACAAGACGTGGTCGCAGGATATTCTCGACCAGCTTGACATTACTCCCCGGCAATTACCTGATGCATTCCGCCCCGGGACTGTTTTAGGATATGTTACCAAAGCTGCTGCTGAGGCAACAGGATTAAAAACAGGAACAAAGGTTATTGCTGGAGGTGGTGATGGCCAGGCCGCAGGACTGGGAGTTAATGCACTGATGCCTGAACGCGCATATTTAAATCTTGGCACTGCAGTTGTTTCCGGGACTTTTGTAAAAAGTTATATTATAGACAGAAGCTTCCGTACAATGGCTTCTTGCTCAGAGGATGGTTATTATTGCGAGACAAGTCTGCGTTCCGGTACATTTCTTATAGACTGGTTTATACAACAGGTGCTGAAAATCGTTCCATCACAAGAGCGGAATATTTACCGTCAACTGGAGAAAGAGGCAAAACAAATTGAACCGGGCAGCGAAGGGCTCATGGTCCTGCCATATTGGAACGCTGTTATGAATCCTTACTGGGATCCTGATGCCCGTGGATGTATCATTGGTCTCTCTTCAGCACATCACAGAGGCCATTTGTACAGGGCAATATTGGAAGGTATTGCAATGGAGCAATCCCTGGCTTCAGAAGCCGTGGAAAAAGCAACAGGGGAAAGAACTGAAGAATTCGCTCTCATAGGCGGAGGGGCAAGGAGTGAATTGTGGCGTCAAATTATTGCCGATGCCAGTGGTAAAAAAGTACTGAATATGTCTTCTGAAGAAGCCTCCTCCCTGGGAGCCGGTATATCAGCAGCCGTTGCTGCAGGATGGTTCACTTCATTTGCGGAGGCTGCTGATAATATGGTTCATGTTAAAGGTATAACTGAACCTGACACTCATAATGCAGAGCGATACCGTGATCAGCTATTCAAATACAAAAAGATATATCCTGCGATCAGGGAAATAAGTAAGCCTGTAACTTAAACAGGGAGCATTCAGAACAATGAAGTCCGGATTTATTTACCTTAACGGGAAATTAAGTACGAAAAAATTTCTCATATTTTCTCTGTTTGTATAGATTTGTATATACTGGAATTGGATGACTCCCTTGCAGGAAAGCAGCCTGTTACTGATTTTAAAGATTGCATCAAAGTAAAATAATTAACCGGATTAATTGATTATGAAAAAAAATGAAACATTCTCAGATTTCTTATTGAAATTGAAAAAGCTGAAAGATGCTTTGATGATCCCTATATCAGAGGCTGTGTTGATATTGATTTTAAGTTCACTAATTACAGTCAGCGGGCAGGCTGGAGATTCCGGACAGGAAAAGCCTAAAGTAATTCCTCTTGCGGAACGTATAGGACATACTGATCAATCCAAAGCTTTTGCTGGAAAAAATGTCCATCAGGGTACTGGGACGTTATACATGCAGACACTTTTGGGCAGAGGGGCAATTACAGGATTAAACTTTATGCATCATGGTCCATTGATGCCAAAAAGTTCTATAGGCCATCACTTTCATACCAACTCTGATGAAATGTTCCTGATCCTGGATGGTGATTGTGAATTTACTGTAAACGGACAGACTGCCCTTATTAAAGGTCCGGTCGGAGTTCCCTGCAAATCAGGGAATTCACATGCAGTTTATAATCCTTCGAATAAGCCAGTTGACTGGGTGAATTTCCAGGTAGCTGTTATTAATCCATCTGAAGCAGCAGGATATGGCTCTGCAGGGAGCGGTGGTTTTCCGCGCAGGGGGGCATACAACTATTCTGCTGATCCGACCGGACTTTTTGAAACTGCAGATGACCGATCAAACGTTACGCTCGAAAAGAAACCGACTTTTATATATACACGTCAGCTGACAAAGGATCTGTTACGTCCTGTTGCTCATATGGATGGAGGGAAGGATACGGTATTTTACAGAAGGGCCCTGGGCCCGGGGTCATTTGCGTCAAATTGGGCTTTTGTCGATCATCTGCTGATCCCGGCAGGAGCCTCAGTTGGAAGACACTTTCACTCAGGGGTCGATGAGATCTACCTGGTAATTAAAGGAAAAGGCGTAGTACATGTAAATGACGAAATTGCTGATATTGCCTATGGCGATGCAGTACCTGTTCGCGTAGGTGAAATTCATTCTTTTGAGAGTACTGCAACTGATCCTCTTGAAATGATTGTCTATGGTGTGGCTCTTGAAAAGGGAAAACTCGATGTAACTGATGTGCCCCTGACGATGGCTAAACTGCAAATGTTCTTCGAAGTGGCTCCTGCTGATTTTGAGGCTTTTGAAAAGAATTATATCAATATCTATGTACCTGCTCTCAGGAAACAGGTAGGTTATCTTGGGTCGAAGCTTCTCCGTATTTTCCCTGCTGATATAGCAAAGAGAAATGGGTCGCCTGATAGTAAATTCACCTATGAAATGGAACTTATGTTCAATAAAGAAGAAAATCGCGTATTATGGACAAAGACCAAAGAACACGACAATGCCTGGGCTCATACTGCTGCTTTGGCAAAATCGTATCAGTGGCTTGGCTATGATATTGTAGGAATGGATCAGGTATCTGATCCTATGGGCAAAAGAAACCTTACAATTGAAAAACAATAATTTCAATAAAACATAACAACAATTCAAACCAAAAAAATTATGAAACCAACTTTAACAAAAAGAATCATTTTCCCGGGTATGCTAGTTCTGATCCTGATTGTCATGGCTCAGTGTACATCAGCACCCGAGTGGCAAAAGAAAAATAATGAACTGATCAAACAATATTCATTGACTGAAAGGCAACTTACAGGTCTTCCAAAGACAAAAGTTATTTCAAACCTTCAGGCTGGTAAGGTGACAAGTCTCGACAGCATAGCAACTACAACACTTTATCCGGGGGTCACAGCAAAACTTTGGGGTACCGGTACCATGGCAGGTATCCTGCAGCTTGAAGCAAATGCAAAAGTAACTGAAGAGGCTCTTCCTTCGGACCAGTTTGTATTTGTCCTGGAAGGTTCAATAGACCAGGATATTAATGGATCGCCCGTTACAATGATCTCAAGAAAGAGAGAAGAACCTGATGGTGCTCACAGCGCTACGCCAAGAATTGATTTTGTATATCTTGAAAAAGGCAGTAAAAATGCTCTTGCAGCGGGTCCTGCCGGAGCAAAAATACTTGTAGTTTGCAGCCCGGTTCGGCTTGACTATCTGCAGAAAGCCGGGATACAAAATGCTCCTTCAAAAAATGTTGATCTTGTAATGCCTGGTACTCCGAACGTAAAACCCAATCAGGTATATGATCTTTATGAGTTTCAGCTTACAGAGCTTACAACAGGTGCTCATTCAAGGTTGATCACAGGTAAGAACACACAGGTTAGCTTTATTTCAATGGATCCTGGTGCTCTCTTTGACCGTCACATACATCCCGAGGAACAGACAATGCTTGTATTACGCGGTGGTTGTAACGAAATTCTCCTCGATGGTGAGCAGCCGATGGCAAAGAACAGTGTTGTTCTTATCCCGGGTAATATGGTTCACGGTGCAAAAGTGGGAGATCTTGGCTGCGATGCAATAGATATTTTCTGGCCCGCAAGAACAGACTATTCTGAAAAAGAGAAAGCAAGACTGGAAGCTTACCACGCCATCATTCCGGAAAATGCCAAGCTGGAACTCCTGATCGACGGTACAAAAACAAAACCCGGACTGATTTTCAGCGAAGGACCAAAATGGATGAACGGCAAAGTCTATTTTTCAAATATGGGTTTTGATCAGTTCTGGGGTGCACATCCGGACAGGAGCTCTGTTGTTGAAATGAAACCGGACGGATCATACAGGAATATTGCCTCAGGCAAAATGCAGACAAATGGTCTCTACCCGTATAAAAATGGCAATCTCCTTGTTTGTGATATGATCGGACACAGGGTTCTTGAGATGACTACTGAAGGTAAAGTGGTTAAGGTGATCGCTGATAAATATGATGGTAAGAAAATTGATGGTCCGAACGATATCATAACCGACGCTAAGGGTGGTATCTATTTTACAGATCCTCAATTTACCATGGAAGCTGTTAAATTCCAGCCCGGCCGCGCTGTTTATTATGTTTCGCCCGACGGCAGTAAGGTAACCAGAGTTGTGGAAGCGAATGAATTTGCCATGCCAAATGGCATCCTGCTTTCTCCCGATGGCAAAACGCTCTACATAAACAATTGTTACGATGATGAATCATGGTACCCTGTAAACAGCGACAAAGAGAATTTTATCTGGGCTTACGATGTAAACGAAGACGGAACAATTAGCAATGGTCGTCAGTTCGCAAAATTATTCCTTGTTGACAATGTGCTCGACAGAAAAGCTAAATCATCAAGTGCTGATGGTATGGCAATAGACAAGATGGGAAACATTTATGTTGCCACATATTATGGTGTTCAGATATTCAACTCCAAAGGGGCATTTGTCGGTATGATTAATTTACCTCACTTCCCTGTAAGTCTTTGCTTTGGTGATAATGATATGAAAACCCTTTATATAGTCAGTTATAGCTGGGTTTATAAGATCCGGACCAACATGGAGGGTTATGTAAATTACCTGTGATAAGATTCCCTTGCAGCCTTCAGGCTGTATGTCAAAATAAAGGGGCTATTGAGATGGCCCCTTTATTTTTATATTTTCATATTGGATGCTTTTTCTACCGACTGTTTTCCTTTGTTATATTATTAACAGCATCAATACCAAGCCTCTCTTTAAGTTGTGTCAGGTAAAGACTTCTTGGAGTAACATGGTAGTCCATTGATTCTACATGACCATTTGGTTTGGTAAGGTCCTGCAAGGCCGTATTAAATATTACAGCATTCACTCCGATATGCCCGAATGAATAGTTATGGGCGGTTGGTGGATTCTGAATAAGAAAATCTCCCTCACAATTCCAGAAAACAATATTAGCACCGGCCCAACCAATAATGTAATCCCAGTACCTGGCCGTAAGCGGCGCTTTTACGTTATCATACAAAATGCCATTTACCCAATGGTTATGTGGTTCACT
>Ga0154631_1123_pt6 | contig 27020 bp, 22 predicted proteins | sample Rifle2008BG13ft_FD_116060 | JGI IMG/M metagenome (GOLD analysis project Ga0154631, IMG submission 116060) | Bacteroidetes bacterium RBG_13_42_15 | reverse complement strand
AAATGAGAACAGATATAAAATTAATCCTCCGACACCGAGTGACGCTGAGCTGAGAACCAGTGGATTCATCCCCCTGCTCTTCAGGGAGACCATCACATTGCTGGTAGCTGTGGCTACGTTGGCACACAGTATCAGTACTACGCCAAAAAATTCTGTTGCTGTTCCGATTTTAAATGCCTGCCTTCCTGCGCTTATCAGAATTACACCCGAAATTCCGAATATTATGGTGATAATCTTTTGTTTTGTAAGTTTTTCCTCCTCATGCATCATTGCAGCCACAACAGCAGTGACAAGTGGCTGGGATCCAACAATAACAGCACCAAGGGCTCCCGGAACAAGATCCATCCCAAAATAGAACAGCGAGTAGTTGATCACGGTCTGCAGGACCATTACCCAGATAAAAACCTTCCGGTTTTCCCTGATCATTTTTATATATGCTCCTGGTTTTACGGTAAAAGGAAGGATCATCAATCCTGCTAACATAAACCTTATTCCTGCAAAATGCAGGGGAGTGTCGTATTGAAGGCCAAGTTTGATACCAGCATAAGCAGTTGACCACAGCAGGCAGGCTATAATAGCCCAGAATATAGTATTTCTCTTACTGTACACTTGAAATAATCAGGCCGCAAATATCAGAAAAAAAATTATTTTTCAAGAATATTCCAGTCAGGAGGCTCAAGACCAAGCAGGTTTTTCACGAAAAAATCCTGTCGTTTTCTTCCGCCATATATACCAGCGTTGCTGATATGTTTTGCTCCGGGGACAAATACATATTCAAATTCCTTGCTGGCTTTTATTAATGCATTGACCAGCTGCTCTGTAGAGGCAGGATCAACATTGTCATCCATCTCTCCGTTTATCAGCAACAGTTTCCCTTTCAGCCTCCATGCATTTTCCACATTCGACGACTGAGCATACTCCTCACCGACCGGCCATCCCATCCATTGCTCATTCCACCATATCTTGTCCATTCGATTATCATGACACCCGCATGCAGATACTGCTGCCTTATAGAACTCCGGATGAAAGAGGACAGCGCCAGCTGAATTTTGTCCGCCAGCCGATCCACCATATATTCCAACCCTCTCAAGGTCCATATACGGATATTTATCAGCCGCTGCTTTTATCCATAAGATCCTGTCTGCAAAACCTGCATCTCTGAGGTTCTTCCAGCATACATCATGAAAGGCTTTTGACCTGTTGGATGTTCCCATTCCATCAATCTTAACAATTATGAATCCCAGTTCGGCAAGCTGATGCATATTTGTGGCTGATGGCCTGAAGCTTTTTGGCACATGGCTGCTATGCGGACCTGCATAAATATCTTCTATTACCGGATATTTTTTCGCCGGATCAAAATCAGCCGGCCTGATTATTATTCCCCAGATATCGGTCACGCCGTCTCTTCCTTTGGCTACAAACACTTCAGGGAGTCTGATACCGGTTTCAAGCAACCTGGATATATCAGCTTTTTCAATTACCATCAGCTGCGATCCGTCATCTGTTTTGCGAAGGACTGAGACTGGGGGATCCTCAACAGTCGACCACGTATCGACAAAGTACTTTCTGTCAGGTGAAAAACTGGCATCATGCGTTCCCTCCCCTTCCGTAAGACCGGTTAAACCTGTCCCGTCGAAATTAATGCGATAATAATAAATGAAATATGGATCGCCCTCTTCCCTGCCACTGGCCTGAAATATGATCTGCCTGTTTTTTTCATCAACATGAACCACATCTCTGACGACCCACGCTCCTGATGTTATCTGATTTTTTACCTTTCCGCCTGCGGAGTCAAACAGGTAAAGATGATTCCATCCATCCCTTTCTGATGCCCAGATGATCTCATTGGTTTCTTCAGCATCATACCTGAATCTTTTACCGCTGTAATCAATGAAGGTTGGAGATGTCTCATTTATTATCGCACCGGACTCACCTGATACGGCATCAACTTTAATTACCTGGTACAACTGGTGACCACGCTTGTTATATTCAAAAGTGAAAAAGCGGCTCTCCTTGCTCCATTTGATATTGTTGACAGAATATTGATTAAGAATCCGTGTATCATCAACCCTGATATGCTTTTTTGATTCAATATCAAAAAGCTGAGGGTATTTCTGAGGCAGGGCATCGCCCGGCTTTTGATACTCATAGGTATAATGTCTGGGTTGAAGCTGATCTTCAGGTGAAGATTCAATATAATATATCATATGCTTTTCAGCCGGTTTCACACGGTAAGCTGCCAGTTTCCTGGAATCGGGCGACCATTTTATAACTGATGAATAATATTCACCCAGTGCCCCGTCGAAACTGAGCTGATATTCTTTTTTGTCACCTGATGACCGGATATATATGTTATAGTTTTTAATATAAGCTGTCCATTTTTTATCAGGTGATTCGACAGGATTCCCGGTGAGCTCGTCCCTGGTACCCCAGATCCAGCCATTCGGTCTGCCCTGATCGGCGACTTTTTCCCTTCTGGTTATCCCGTAGTCCCGGAGGTTGCATATCCAGTTTGAATTATCATATGTAAAAGCAAAGCTTCCAAGCTTGTCGGAAAATACAATGTTTCTTATCGGAAGCTTGCCGGGATCACATTTTTTCCCTGTGGCAGATCCGAACGCAGCAGCAAACCTTTCCTGGTCAAAGGCTTTCTTTTTAGCAGCTTTTTCTGCATCAATGATCATATACTCGGTCCCATCCGGAGTAAGATTCTCATAAAGGAAACTGTTAGTCTTTCCGATCCAGGAAGGCCTCACATTTCCGTAAAAGACCTTATCAGCTGTATTTTTTATCAGATCATCAGCTCTTTTATAGATTTCGGGCGATATCTGCGACCATGTAATAAATGTCGAAAGGATAATGTTTGCACTAACAATTATTCCTCTTTTAAATTTCATCACTCTCATCGGGTCATAATTTTAAATGATGCGGTTAAATTTAATAGAATTTGAATTGGGGTAAGGTGCTTTAAGGATTTAATTTAATAGATTTGTAAATTGATCGGAACCAATAATATGATTGTCGCTGAATACATTGCAGATCAATTATATAAGAATGGCATAAGGTATGTTTTCGGCATTCCGGGAGGGCCTTCGGTTGCGTATATGGAAGCATTCAGATCAGCAGGCATAGATTTTATCCTTACCTCGAATGAATCAGCCGCAGGTATAATGGCTGATGTCTCGGCCAGACTTACCGGTGTGCCGGGAGTGTGCCATGCTACTTTTGGCCCGGGAGCGACCAATATGGCTACAGGAACCGGAGGAGCTCTTCTTGACAGGTCACCGGTTATTGTTTTTACCAGCGAACCTGATGATAAGATGCTCCATCGCACATCCCAGATGAACATAGATCATCAGAAGCTGTTCGAACCATTGACAAAAGCAACTTTCAGGCTTACACCAGATAATGCAGCCGTCATTATTGAAAAAGCACTGAAAATATGCAGGGAAGAATACCCGGGTCCGGTCCATATAGGTCTTCCATCGGATATTGCAGATTCTGAAGCCGGTGTGGGTAATGGCCCTGTACAGGCTGAAAGCCTGAGTGTTTTCAGTAATGATCCTGACAAAATAATATTCCTTCTGGAGAAATCGAGAAGACCGCTGATAGCGGCAGGACTGACTTCAGCGCGCTATTCAATTGGGAAAAAACTGACTGCTTTTCTCGAAAAGTGTAGAATTCCGGTCGTTTTAACCCCTATGGCAAAAGGCCTTTTGCAGGAAGATCATCCTTGTTACGCCGGTGTTTTATTCCATGCTTTAAGTGATTACCTCGAAGACATCTTCGATGAGACTGACCTGGTTATCGGGCTTGGTTATGATCCGGTAGAATATAACTATGAATCGTGGATGCCGGATGTTCCCCTTATTCATTTCGGTACAAAGGAAACTGATATGCCGTCGTTCAGGAATGTCGTTCAGTATTCAGGCCACCCCGATGAATGGTTCAGCATCCTGGGCAGGATGGATAACAGTCAGCTTATTTTCAATAAATCGGCTGTACAATCAGTGCGCGATGAAACAGCATCGGTATTTGATGGCTTCACTGATCATTTCGGACCGGTCACTGCGCTGAAGGTCCTTCAGGAGGAACTTCCGGAAGATGTCATTCTGACCGTTGACGTGGGTTCCCACCTGCATCTTGCAGGTCAGTTCTGGAAAACATACGGCAGACAAAATATTCTTATGACAAACGGATGGTCGGGAATGGGCTTCGGATTGCCGGCCGCACTGGCTGCTAAATTGATAAATCCACGGTCAACAGTTGTTTGTCTGACGGGTGACGGCGGATTCCTGATGATGGCCGGGGAGATTATTACAGCCCGCAGGTACAATCTTCCGGTAATAACTGTTGTTCTCTCAGACGGAGAACTCAATCTGATAAAGCTGAAACAATCATGGCAGGAAATTGCACCATATGCAACCCGGATTTATTCAGGAGATCTGTTTGATTCAGAGATGTTTTTCGGTGTCAGGATATTTACGGCGGATACAGAAGAAACAATGAGAACGGCAATATATGACGCTCTCTCACTGAATAAACCTGCTATTATCAATGCCCGGATAGACCCTGATGATTATAAGTGGCTGGTTGTCAGGAAACAGGGTTAAGCTTTTTTCTCTTTCCCGGATTTCGGTTCCTTTGTTTCTTTCTTTTCCTTAGAGGCTTTTGGTGCTTGTTGCTCTTTCTTTGCCCTGGGGCTTTTTATCTCTTTTGTATCAGGGATTTCTTCAGCTTTGATGACTTCCTTCACCGGTTTTGCTTTTTTAACTTCTTTAGTTTTTTCTTTTGCCGGCTTCGTTTCCTTTGCTTCCTTTGGCTCCTTAATTTCCCTGGTTTCCTTAGCTGGTTTAGGTTCCCTGACCTCTTTGGCAGTTTTTGAGGGCTTTGGCTCTTTCACTTCTTTGATTTCCCTGGTTTCTTTTACAGGAGTAATTTCCTTTACTTCCTTAACCTCTTTTATTTCAACAACTTCTTTTATTGCAGGGATTTCTTTTTTCTCCCTGTGAGGCTTTTTATCTTTAAGTGCTTTCTCTTGCGGAATATTAACATGTTTGATTTCAGGTTTATCAGCTTTTTTTCTGCGCCGCCTTACACCATAGGTACCAAGAATTATCTTTCCTCTCCTGGTTTTTTTATCACCTTTTCCCATAATAGTAAGTTTATAATTATGATTCTTTTTTGAATCGGGCAAAGTTAATAATATTCTTCATTTTTAATCAATATTTTTATCCTTTCGTTAAACCGGTTAAAATTGCGGTAATTTAGATCTTCATACCTGCAACTATTAATATGACAGTTAAATGAGAAGAAAAGAGAAGGAAATAAAGGATATCAGCGAAATTGAAGATGTGATCTCTTCATCTGATGTATGCAGAATTGCATTTGCCAATGATAATGTCCCCTATATAGTTACAATGAATTTTGGTTATTCGGGGGGAGACAATAAAAAGCTCTATTTTCATTGCGCCAGGGATGGGAAAAAGCTTGAGATGATCAAAAAAAACAATTATGTATGTTTTGAATTTGATACGGACCACGATCTGCTTGGAGGTAAAACAGCCTGTGGTTTTGGAATGAGCTACAGGTCGGTGATCGGGTGGGGCAAAATAGAAATTATTGCTGAAGATGAAGAAAAAAAGAAGGGATTAAATCATCTCATGTCACATTATTCTGACCGGGATGATTTTTCATATGAAAAAGAAATCCTGGATAAAGTGACAGTATTGCGGCTCGATATTGCTGAGATGAAAGGTAAAAAATGCTGAATTAAGACTGAATTGGATCTGCGGTTGGTCCCGGAATTTAATCCGGCGACAAAAAGAAAAGCATAATTAAAAGTAGTAACTTGCAAAAATTTCAGATAAAATTCATGCAAACATTAAACGATCTAAGGCTGGCGGTATTGATTGATGCCGATAATATACCCCATGGGAACGTCAAGGGAATGCTGGAAGAGATAGCCAAATACGGAACTCCAACGTTTAAGAGGATTTATGGTGACTGGACCAGACCCAATATTTCAGGATGGAAATCCGTACTTCTTGAGAATGCCATAACTCCTGTTCAGCAATACAGCTACACAAAAGGCAAAAATTCAACCGACTCCGCAATGATCATTGATGCCATGGATATTCTTTATTCCGGTAAGGTTGACGGATTTTGCCTTGTTTCGAGTGACAGTGATTTCACGCGTCTTGCAACACGATTAAGGGAAGCCGGGATGAAGGTGATAGGGATCGGTGAAAGAAAAACACCATCTCCGTTTATTATTGCGTGCGATAAATTCATTTATCTCGAAATTATAGAATCATCGGCCGGAGCGACTGATCCTTATGTTATCAAGAGAAAACCCGGGAAGCCGCCACGTGTTAAGCCCAGAAGCGAGGAGAACGATCAGCAGGGTCAGATTCGAAAAGCGAGGCATCATATTGCTTCATCAATAACCGACCTTGCTGATGAGAATGGCTGGGCATACCTTGGGGATGTTGGCAATCTGATCCTTAAAAAACAGCCTGATTTTGATCCGAGAAATTATGGTTTTGCAAAGCTGACTCCGCTTATAAGATCGCTGGATTTTGAGATTGATGAGAGAGATTCAGGCCAAAACAATATCAAGCATATATATATCCGTAATAAAAAAACATGAAGGGCAGGTGCAGAATGTGAGGCAATGATAACTCCCTGAACCTGCCGGATTGATAAAGCAAATTATTTACTCAATTCCCGGTTCTTCAAAATCATTGAGTTGCTCATTAACTTAATATCTCATCAACCGGATAACTTCATAAAGCGAACATTTTTCAGTGAGAACTGTTCTATAATAAATATAATTATGGATTTTAGCTTGTTTTAATTGTGATTTAAGGAACCAGAGGTCATTTTAAACCAAAAAGCTATTAAATTCCAATATATTATGAAGTTTTATTTTCAGATATCAAAAATAAATATGACCTTTGTTCCTGTTTTATTTACTTTAATTATTGAATTATGAACATTTATGTAGGAAGTCTTCATTTCAAAATGAGTGAAGCAGAATTAAAAGAAATCTTTGAAGAGTATGGCGAAGTAGGATCCGCAAAAATCATTATTGACAAGTACTCTGGGAAAAGTAAAGGATTCGGTTTCGTTGAGATGCCAAACGAAGCTGAAGCAAAGAAGGCCATTGAGGAACTTAATGGTGCTGAAGTTCAGGGCAGAAAAATTATTGTTAACGAATCTATTGAAAGAACTGACAGAAGAAGTAATTTCAGAGGTGGGGATAACGACCGCAGGGGCGGTGGTGGAAACAGAAGGGATAATTACAGGTAGGAAACAAAAACTCAAAAACTATGAAAGGCACTGTTAAATGGTATGACAGGGTAAAAGGTTATGGATTTCTTCAGACTGAAGATCAGAAGGATATTTTTATCCATCGGTCAGGATTGGAGGTTCCCCATACCGAGCTTGAGACAGGACAGGTGGTTGAGTTTGAGATTGAGATGAGAGAAAAAGGACCTGTTGCTATCAAGGTAAGAAGAGTAGATTAATTTTTGCTCAGATCTATATTTAAAGAGGCTGCACGATTGTACAGCCTCTTTTTTTATTTCTAAACAAGTTTCCAGGGGCTTCTGTATTCATAGTGAAGACGTTTTGTAGCTTCACCATCAGCATCATCAACGAAAGTTTCAGTCGCCGGATCCCATTTAATTGTTCTCTTAAGGTCGCAGGCAATATTACCAAGTGTACAGACCGTGCAGCTGCTGTGACCAATATCAACAGAAGCGACAGGATCCTGGCGCGATTTTACGCACTCAATGAAGTTAACCTGGTGAGGGATCCTGGTCTCATACGGACCTTCTTCGGTTGATCCGGAGGATGCAGGAGGATTGAATTTGGCATCCGATGCATTGAAATATCCGCGTGATACCTCTATCCAGCCGCTTTCTCCCCAGAATTTTACTCCCTTGGTAAGCTTTTCATCAAATGGTTCTGAAGTCATAACAACACCGCTGGCATATTTCCATGAAATGAATTCAGTACCGTCACCGATCGGTGAAATCTCGACCGGTCCGTTCTTATCCATCCCCAATCCCCACTGAGCGATATCGAACATATGTGCACCCCAGTCAGTTGTAAAGCCTCCACCCATTTCTTTATACCAGCGCCAGGCTCCCCATATCTGCTCATCTTGCTGAGGATCCAGTGAAATAAGAGGATTAAGCTGATTATTGTAGTGAATTGTTGCCGGAAGAGGTCCCAGCCACAGATCCCAGTTAAGGTCGGCTGGCAACGGTTCTTCAGGAAGATTATACGGCGTTGGTGGTGCCCCGACATAAGCATTCACCTTTGTGATTTTGCCTAATGCGCCGGTCTGGACCAGGTTTACTGCATGCTGGAATCCGGCATCGGAACGCTGCTGGCTCCCGACTGCCAGGACCCTGTTGTTTTCGCGAACTGCCTTCTTCAATTCCTGCCCTTCTTTAATGGTAAATGTCATGGGTTTTTCAAGGTAAACATCTTTGCCGGCCTTGCAGGCAGCAATAGCTATCATGGCGTGATTGTGATCCGGAACAGCAATCACTACGGCATTAATATCCTGCCTTGCCAGTACATCCTGATACTTCTCATAGAGATCAACCTTGACTTCTTTTCCAGCTTTTGTGTAAAAGTCGGTTACCCTCTTTTCAAAACGTTTGCGCTTGATGCCATACACATCACATCCTGCAACAATTTTTACTCCCTGTACCTGGAGAAATCCACTTAGGAGAAACATCGCCTGTTGTCCCAAACCAATAAAACCGAGTGTGATTTCCTCATCAGCCTCAGCACCGGCTTTGGCCTTGGTTTTACCTTTACAGGAAGTTGTAAGATTTGGGATTACAACCATACCTGCCATTCCGAGAGCTGCCGAACCAAGGAAACGACGCCTTGACCATAATTTGTTTTGATCTTTCATAAGTCAGTTTCTGTTTTAAATTTTGTACGATTATGGAAAATTAAATAATTTTATCCTTCTGAAAATTATCAGGCATAAAATTATAATTTTTTAAATTCACATTGGAACAGGATACAAAATTCTTAAAATCTCCCGAAGATCGAGTATTTTCCCGTATTGCAGAAAATAGATGAATACAGAAACAACTCATTGACGCTGGTCTCAATTTTCCTTTCCAGGTGAAGAACAGGCTGACCTGTTTCAAGCCTAAGAAACCTGCTTATTTTCGGTGAGGGGGAAATTGCCCTTATCCTTTGTTCCCCGCCTTTTATTTCAATATGATAATGCTCCCTCAGAATCGTGAAAAGAGACCTGTTCTCAAACTGCCGGGCAGTGATGCGCGGCAGATTAATATTTGCAATAAAACTGATGTCATAGAATATCGGGACTTCATCAAGCAGACGGAGCCTCTCCATGTAGATGCATCCCGATTCTTCCTCAAGCTCTGACAGCGGAAACATAAAATCACCGGGCCAGGGCTTAAGAACGGGCTTTACGATGATCCTGGTTTTCAGATTTCTGCTTCCCACCGCTGAAGTTGTCCCGGAAACTGACAGTATCCCGATATCCCTGGGCGGATGCTGAACAATACTCCCTTTCCCCTGGTGTTTCTTAATATAGCCATCATTTGCAAGACACGCGAGTGACTGCCGGACAGTGGGACGCGTCATGCCATAAAGCTGGCAGAGTTCATTTTCAGACGGCAGCAGGTTGCCTTCCATATAAACACCTTCAGTGATGTGCTTGCGGAGGATTTCGTAAAGTCTTCTGTATTGCGGTATTGAACCTGCTGATGTCATCTGAAAAAATTTTTCCGTAAATATAATTCATATTACTTGTAAATACAAGTTATTATATTTATTTTTGTAATCATATTATAATTAGCAATATCGTATTTAAAATAATGCATATATTAATTAACTTATTATAACAAGTTACATGCTACCTGAAATCAACCTGCAACATGAAACTTGTAACCTGCAACACTAAATTAACCAGTAACTGATCGCTAATAACTAATAAAATGGCAATCCCAGTTATAATGCCCAAACAGGGTCAATCAGTCGAGACCTGTATAATAACCAAATGGTTCCGGCAAAAAGGTGATGCCGTAAAAGCCGGTGACCTCCTGTTCTCCTACGAGACAGATAAGGCTGCTTTTGATGTGGAATCTCCGGCTGACGGAACACTTCTCGAGATCTTTTACAACGATGGCGCAGAAGTACCGGTTCTTGTAAATGTGGCACTTATCGGCAACGAAGGAGAATCGATTGAATCCTTTAAACCAGGGATACAGGAAAAACCTGAAAAACCGGAGATTACCGGAAAAGCTTCTGAGTCAGACAGAAAAGATATTGCACAGCCGGGATCAGAAGTCATAAAAGGTACAGGAGAAATAAAAACCAGAATATCACCCAGGGCAAGACGTTTTGCCGATAAGAAAGGAGTTGATATAAGTAATATTCGCGGATCAGGACCAAACGGCAGAATTATATGCAGTGATATTGAGAAAACTCTTTCCGGACCCGCAGTGCTGACTGAAGATGTTCATAAAACAGTCGATGAATATACCGAACAACCACTATCGAATGTCCGTAAGATTATCGCCAGAGCGATGCATGCTTCACTTCAGAATTCAGCTCAGCTGACTCATCATATGAGCGCTGATGTCCGTAACCTGCTGGATGCCAGGAGGAAGATCAAAGAAGGGATTCTTTCGGGCAGGGAGAAACAGGATATTACAATAAACGATATGGTATGCTGGTGCGTCATAAAAGCTCTTGAAAAATTCCCGGGAATAAACAGCCATTTCCTGGGCGACCGGATAAAAATATTCAGGAGAGTACATCTTGGAATTGCTGTCGATACCTCAAGGGGGCTAATGGTCCCGGCAATAAAAAACGCTGACACGATGGATCTGATAAAACTCTCATGCGAGCTGAAAGTTGCAGCGGACGAGTGCAGAAAAGGAAATATCGATCCTGAACTTATCCGGAGTACAGCAGCAACGTTCACAGTTTCAAACCTGGGAAATTACGGTGTTGAGATGTTCACCCCGGTGATAAACCTTCCTCAGAGTGCAATCCTGGGTGTCTGTACAATTGTAAACAGACCGGCCGATCTGGGAAATAACACCTTCGGATTCGTTCCATACATAGGATTATCCCTCACTTACGATCATCAGGCAGTCGATGGAGGTCCGGCAACACTGTTCCTGAAAGAAATAAAAGAACAAATAGAGAAATTCAGCTACTGAGCAATGTATTGCCCCCCATCCCCCCTGAAGGGGGTTAAAACGATTTAATCATAAAGTCCCCTTCTGCGCCTTCGCGAAGCCGCTACGGCGTAGCAAGGCAGGGGATTAAAGGGCCAAAACAAAAAGGAGAAGAACATGCCAAAATTAACTGCAAAATAAATTTTGATATATGCCTAAAATTCAAAACATTAATCCTAAAGAAGTTCGTAAACCACAGTTTATAGAATTCGGCAAGATCCCCGTAAACCAGTATTATAAGTCGATTGACGAGGAAAAAAATAATTTCAGTACCGATGACTTTGTAAGAATTTATCATGACATGGTTATAATCAGAGAGTTCGAAACTATGCTGAACCTGATAAAAACCACTAATGAATACAAGGGCATTTCCTACAATCACCCCGGACCGGCTCATTTGTCGATAGGACAGGAGGCTTCAGCCGTAGGAATGGCTTATAATCTTGATATTGATGATTATATTTTCGGATCGCACCGCAGTCATGGCGAAATACTTGCAAAAGGATTGTCCGCCATACACAAACTTGATGAAGAGATCCTGTATACAATAATGAAAACTTACTTTGGCGGGAACGCCCTTAAAGTGGTTGAGAAAGGATTTACCGGATCAGTGAAGGAACTTGCCAGGCATTTCCTGCTGTACGGTGCACTTGCAGAAATATTTGCGCGCGAAAACGGATTCAACAAAGGAATGGGCGGATCGATGCACGCTTTTTTCACCCCATTCGGCATATATCCAAATAATGCTATTGTAGGAGGTTCGGGAGATATCTCAGTCGGTGCTGCTCTTTATAAAAAAATAAACAGGAAACCAGGGATCGTGGTATGTAACATCGGTGATGCCTCGATGGGTTGCGGGCCTGTATGGGAAGGAATTGCATTTGCCACGATGGACCAGTTCAATACTCTCTGGGAAGGTGAGTATAAAGGAGGTTTGCCACTCATTTTCAACTTTATGAATAACCTCTACGGGATGGGAGGACAGACCATGGGGGAAACAATGGGTTATGGAATTCTTGCCAGGATTGGTGCAGGTGTTAATCCCGACATGATGCATGCAGAAAGAGTTGACGGATATAATCCTCTTGCAGTAATTGATGCCTTTAAGCGAAAGAAAGAGATACTCCTGGAGAAAAGAGGGCCTGTGCTTCTCGATACTCTTACATACAGGATAAGCGGCCATTCTCCATCCGATGCCTCATCATACAGGTCAAAGGAGGAGATTGAAGCATGGATCAGGGAAGATTCAATAACAGCCTATGGAGATAAGCTTACAGGAGCAGGTATAGCGCGTCCTGATTTGCTTGGGGAGATCAGGGATGAAGCCGGGGAACTGCTGACTCATATCCTCCGGCTCACCATCAACGATGAAGTGTCGCCGAGGCTCGATCTTGTAAGCGATCCTGACGGGATCGGGAAGATGATGTTTTCAAACCAGTCACTTGACAAAATGGAAGAAGGAAAGCCTGAAGTTCTGATTCCCCTTGGAGAAAATCCGCGTGTTAGGTCATTGAGGAATAAAGAGAGATTTTATAAGGATAAAGAAGGCAAAGCCGTTTCAAAGGCAAAACTTTTCCAGTTACGTGACGGAATATTTGAAGCTGTTATCGATCGCTTTTATAAAGACCGGACCCTTGCAGCCTGGGGCGAAGAAAACCGTGACTGGGGCGGAGCTTTTGCTGTCTACCGGGGTCTGACTGAAGCACTCCCCTATCACCGGCTCTTCAATTCACCTATTTCCGAAGGAGCTATAGTCGGAACGGCTATTGGCTATGGGATGTGCGGGGGAAGGGTTATCGCCGAGATAATGTATTGTGATTTTCTCGGACGTTCAGGGGATGAGGTATTTAATCAGCTTCCCAAATGGCAGGCCATGAGCGGCAACATAATTAAAATGCCTGTGGTTGTCAGGGTATCGGTCGGATCGAAATATGGTGCCCAGCATTCGCAGGACTGGTCATCGCTTGTTGCTCATATTCCCGGGCTGAAAGTAGTGTTCCCGGCTACACCTTATGATGCAAAAGGACTTATGAACAGTGCATTACAGGGAACTGACCCTGTAATTTTCTTCGAGAGCCAGAGGATCTATGATACAGGAGAGATGTTTCATGCATCCGGCGTACCTGAAGGATATTATGAGATACCTCTCGGGGAGCCTGATATAAAACGGTCCGGAGATGATATAACAATTCTTACCATTGGTGCAACACTGTATCCGGCAATACAAGCTGCCGGTCTGCTTCTGAAAGATCACGGAATAAATGCTGAGGTAATAGATGCCCGGACTCTGGTCCCTTTTAATTATGACCCTGTCCTTGAATCGGTTAAAAAAACAGGAAAAATTTTACTTGCAAGTGACGCATCCTCGCGTGGTTCATTCCTTAAAGAAATGGCCAGTACAATCACCGAGCTGGCATTCGATGATCTTGATGCTCCTCCTGTAGTGGTAGGTTCAAGGAACTGGATCATTCCTGCCCATGAAATGGAAAATTTCTTCTTCCCTCAGCCAGACTGGATCATCGATGCAATACATGAGAAGATAATTCCGCTGAAAGGTCACATCCGTAAAACTGATTACTCTGCCGGCAAGTCTTTGAAGCTAAACAGAGAGGGTGTATAGTTCCTTTTGATATCTTTACATGACAATTTTGCAGTAATGGAAAACATAGTTGAAAATATAAAGGCAAAAGCTGGTTTTATTATTGACATGGACGGTGTTATCTATCATGGTAATACTTTGCTCCCGGGTGTTAATGAATTTCTGAAATGGCTTGAGGTTTCAGGTAAACAATATCTTTTCCTCACCAATGCAAGCCAGCGGACTCCCAAAGAGCTTCACGAGAAGCTTCAAAGGCTTGGCATTAATGTCGGGGAAGAGCACTTTTATACCAGCGCACTTGCAACAGCAGGTTTCCTTGCCAGTCAGAAACCTAACGGAAGCGCTTATATAATCGGGGATGCAGGACTCATACATGCTTTGTACAGTGTAGGTTACACAACGAATAATGTCAATCCCGATTATGTGATTGTCGGTGACACAAGCAGCTATAATTTTGAAAAAATTGAATTAGCCGTAAACCTGGTCCTAAAGGGGGCACGTCTGATAGGTACAAATCCCGATATCAGCGGTCCGGTCGAAACAGGTATATCACCATCAGTTAAGGCTCTGATTGCTCCCATCGAGATTGCTGCCGGTAAAAAAGCTTATTTTGTAGGTAAACCCAATCCTCTTATGATGCGAATAGCCCTTAAAAGGCTTGGAGTGAAAAGGGAAGATGCTATTGTCATCGGGGACCGCATGGATACTGATATCAGATGCGGACTGGAATCAGAGATTGATACGCTTCTGGTATTGAGCGGCATAACTGACCGGACTGAAATTGATAATTTCCCTTATCGCCCCCGCTATATTCTCAATGGAGTGATCGATCTGGTCCAGCAAATCTAGCCAATGAAAAAATCAGAGAAATATAAAAAAGAACGCAAGGAGGTTGCATTGTTTATGCGGCGTCTTTACAGGCAGGGTCTCACAACCACGTCGGGAGGTAATATCAGCCTGAAGATTTCCGAAAGAATTATTTTAATTACTCCGTCAGCCACCGACAAAGGCAGGATGCAGTGGAAAGAGATTGGAATAATGAGCAGTTCCGGCAAAAACCTGACTCCTGAACTAAAACCTTCGATAGAACATGAAATGCATCTTTTAATATATCAAAAGAAGAAGGATATTACAGCTATTGTTCATGCACATCCTGTATTCGCCTCGGCATTTACAGCGATGAAGTGTAAGATTAACACTAATCTTACTGCCGAAGCCAAGGCTATTTGCGGTGATCCCTGTTTTGTTCCATATGCACTTATGGGTACAAAAGAGCTTGCATCACTTGCATCTGAAAGCATCACAGATTCTGATATCCTTCTGCTTGAAAATCACGGAATCCTGACCACGGGATCTTCTCTTCTGCAGGCATTCGACAAGCTTGAAGTTCTCGAAAATGCAGCTAAAATGACCCTGATAGTTGAAATGACAGGTAAAAAAAAGCCTCTGAATAAATTAAGGATCCGTGAACTGGAAGAGCTTTTCAGATAATCCGGGAAAATCAGCTGGCTGAGTTGTCTCAATTTCGATTGATGAATCTTAATATTGTAAAATCTTAATATACAGATCTTTTAAAGGTGAACAAATATTTTCTGGAAAAATTTCCTTCTCCCGTGGAGCTCAGGGGAAAAATGACTAAAAATAGTATCCCGGAATTCAGGGAAGCGAACGGACATATTCACACCCCGTATTCATTCAGTGCATTTCCTGATATGAATACAATATTTTCAATGGCCAGGGATGAAAAAATAACAGTGTTGGGAATCAACGATTTCTTTGTAACAGACGGCTATAAAGCATTCTACACCGGATCTCTTCAAAACAGGATCTTCCCATTATTCAACATAGAATTCATTGGTTTGTTGAAGGAGGAGCAGAAAAAGGGGATAAGAATCAATGATCCGAATAATCCGGGAAGGATATATTTCACCGGGAAAGGGCTCGACTATCCTTTCAATCCCGGATTTCTGCAAAAGCGGAAACTGAAATCAGTCATAAGAGAGAGCCAGAATCAGATGAAGACAATGATCTCAAAGCTGAATGACATAATTGAGCCGGTAAATCCTTCCATAATCCTTTCCTATGAAAAAATAAAAAGGGAATACGCTCATGATCTTGTCCGTGAACGGCATCTTGCCAAAGCCCTGAGATGCATTTCAGCAGAAAAATACCCGGATCCTCAGGACCGGATCCTGTTCCTTGAAAAAATTTATGGCGGGAAAAAATCAAAGGCAGGAATTGAAAATCCCTCGATCCTTGAGAATGAGATCAGGTCCAATCTTCTTAAAAGCGGAGGAACTGCATTTGTGGAAGAAAATGAAAGCTCCTTCCTTGAGCTGGGCACAATCATCAGGATAATTCTTAAAGCAGGCGGGATACCATGTTATCCGGTTCTGCTTGATGATCCTTCAGGAAAATACACTGAATTTGAAGGAGATCCAGAAAAGCTTCACAACTCACTGCAAAACCTGAAAATAGGATGTATCGAATTGATCCCCGGAAGAAATAACCTGACCAATCTGAGTAACTTCGTCAGATTCTTTAACGAAAGAAATTACCTGATCACCTTTGGTACTGAACATAATACTCCGGAAAATATCCCACTTTCAGTAACAGCCAGAGGATCAGAAGCGCTTGATGATGAACTAAAGCGTATAGCATGGGAAGGAGTATGCGTAATCGCTGCTCATCAGTATCTGAGGGCACAAGGCATGCAGGGTTATGTTTTGCCGGAAGGCACCCCGAGCTTTGACCAAAAGAAAGAGCTCTCTTTTCTGGGAAAGCTGGTCATCGAATTCTACCTGTCAAAAAAATGAAAATATGAAACCGGAAATCAACGAATTGATATCGATGTCCAGATTTTACGGAACCAGCAAGGAGTATGTGATTGCAGGTGGCGGTAATACATCTTTTAAAGATGAACGAACAATCTGGATCAAAGCCAGCGGCCATTCGCTTGCAGAACTTGATGAAAACGGCATTGTGGCTCTAAGCAGGGAAAAACTGCATGTAATTTCCGGTAAAATTTATTCAGATGATCCTGTAATAAGGGAAGAACAGGTAAAAAATGATCTCTTCAACAGTATTATCGACCAGGAAAAAACCATAAGGCCCTCTGTTGAGACTTCACTGCATGAATTAATTCAATACAAATTCGTCGTTCACCTGCACCCTACACTTATTAACGGGGTACTTTGCAGCAGGAATGCAAAAACCCTTGTTGTTAAACTGCTGGGAGAAAAAGTTCTGTTTGTACCATATACCGATCCGGGTTACACTCTGTTTAAAAAGCTTGAATCTGAAATAAATAGCTATCGGAGCAAGTATGCATCGGATCCTCAGATTATTCTCCTTGAAAATCATGGATCCTTTGTCAGTGCCGATTCAACTGATGAGATCAGAAAGATCTATGGAGATATTATTTCGGCAATTAATGCACAGGTCCAGTCCCTGGCCGGCATTGATCAACTGCCTGATAATCCGGAGCTGTTCAATGTGCTTCCGGCTTTACGGATGTTTTTTGCCGGTGAAAAGATCAAAATTATCAAGCATAGGCATAATACTCTGATTGCCAGGTATTATCAGAGTCAGCAGGAATTTCATAAGATCTCACTGCCTCTTACTCCCGACATGATTGTCTACTGCAAAACAAGGTATATGTTCATTGAACAGCATGGGTCAGCAGAGAAAATCCTGGAATCCGTAAGACTTCAATTACCAAGGTTTCAGGATGAATACGGTTTTCTTCCCGTCATAATAATGATAAAAAACACCGGGTTGCTTGCCGTTGAAAATTCGGCAGCTTCAGCTGAAAAAGCTCTTGATGTCTTCGAGGATCTCATCAAAATAAGCTATTATTCATCATTATGCGGAGGGATCAAACCCCTTACACCTGACCAGGCGTCATTCATCGACAAGTGGGAAGTTGAGAACTACAGGCGTAAAATAATTCAAAGTACCCGGCAGGGAAATAAACTGAATAATAAAATTGCTATTGTTACAGGAGGCGCCCAGGGATTCGGAGCAGGAATCGCAGAAGCATTATACAGGATGCAGGTCAATGTTGTTATTGGCGACCTGAATACAGAAGCCGGTAATAAATTTGTTTCAGGATTACAGGATCCCGGATCACCAAATAAAGCTGTTTTTGTCAGAACTGATGTTGCCGATCCCGAATCGGTAAAAAACCTTGTAAAAACTGCGGTAAAGGAGTTTGGAGGACTTGATATCATGGTGAGCAATGCCGGTGTACTGAAAGCCGGCGGATTGGATGAGATGGAACCGGATCAGTTTAACAGAACAACAAACATCAATTACAACGGTTATTTTTATTGTACAAAATATGCCTCAGAGGTAATGAAGGTTCAGAACCTTGAAAACCCTGAATATTTCTCCGATATAATCCAGATAAATTCCAAATCGGGACTCCGCGGCAGTCACAGGAATTCTGCCTATGCCGGAGCCAAATTTGGCGGAATTGGACTTACACAGTCTTTTGCTCTTGAACTAGCGCCTTTCAGGATTAAAGTAAACTCGATATGCCCCGGAAATTTTTATGAAGGGCCTTTATGGGCGGATCCTAAGAACGGTCTTTTTGTGCAGTACCTTAATACAGGAAAAGTACCGGGAGCAAAGACAATTGAGGACGTAAGAAAATTCTACGAGAACCAGGTCCCCATGAAACGCGGATGCAGGCTTGAGGATGTGATCAAAGCCCTGCTTTACATAATTGACCAGGAATATGAGACGGGACAGGCTGTGCCTGTTACCGGAGGACAGGTGATGCTCGGATAATTCCACCCCCCAACCCCCCAAGGGGGGCTTTAAAATTGTCTGGGGTGTTTTTAAGTCCCCCTTGGGGCCTGCCTGCCGGCAGGCAGGGATTTAGGGGTAAAAACAAAAGTTATGAAAACAAAAGCAGTAAGAATTTATGGTAAAAAAGACCTGCGGCTGGAGGAGTTTGATCTGCCTGAAATAAAAGATACCGAGATCCTTGCCAGGGTAATTTCCGACAGCATCTGTATGTCGTCCCATAAAGCTGCATTGCAGGGAGCTGACCATAAACGTGTACCGGATGACATTCATCTTAATCCGACAATCATCGGTCATGAATTTGCCGGAGTGATCCTTCAGGTAGGCAAAAAATGGCAGAATAAATTCAGCGCCGGACAGAAGTTTTCAATACAGCCGGCGATGAACCATATGGGAACTCTGGATGCTCCGGGATATTCCTACAGGTTTATTGGCGGCGATGCCACTCATATTATTATTCCGGATATTGTGATGCAGGCTGATTCTCTTCTTCAGTATGAAGGTGAGGCATTTTACCCGGCTTCCCTTTCTGAACCCATGTCATGTATCATTGGAGCTTTCCACGCAACCTATCATGTTCCCCCCGGAACCTACAATCACATAATGGGAATTAAAGAAGGCGGGAATATGGCCATTCTGGCAGGAGTAGGTCCGATGGGTCTTGGAGCAATCGACTACGCTCTCCACCAGAACAGGAAACCAGGATTTCTGGTAGTCACTGATATTGACGACAGCAGGCTTGCAAGAGCTTCCTGCCTCTTTCCTCCGGAAACTGCTTCTAAGGAGGGAATAAACCTTGTGTATGTCAATACCGGCATAATCAGTGATCCTGTTAATTATCTGCGTGAATTATCAGGTGGTAACGGATTCGATGATGTGTTTATCTTTGCACCGGTCAAACAGGTTGTAGAGCAGGGTGATGCTATCCTTGGATTTGACGGTTGCCTGAATTTCTTTGCAGGTCCGACAAATCCTCAATTCAAAGCCGAGTTTAATTTTTATAACGTCCATTATGCATTTACTCATATTGTTGGCACTTCAGGTGGCAATACCGACGATATGCGTGAATCACTGCAACTTATGAGTGAAGGTAAGATTAACCCGGCGGTGATGATAACCCATGTCGGGGGATTGGATGCAGTTGTTGAGACAACATTGAACCTGCCACAGATCCCGGGAGGGAAGAAACTGATCTATACAAATATTTCGATGCCGCTGGTTTCCCTTTATAAACTTGGCGAACTGGGCAGGACTGATCCTTTCTATGCTGGCCTTAATGAAATAGTAGCCGGTAACGATTTTATCTGGGATCTGGAAGCGGAGAGGTACCTGTTGGCAAAAGCAAAGCCAATCTGATTTATCAGGTAGCAAGCGGAAGACGGAAGACCGAAGACGGAAGACGGATGTTGAGGAACAAACCCCATTCTGAGCGTCGTAGACGCGACCTGTTTGTAGAAAATGATCAACTTTTTGAGTTTTAAGCTCCGTGGGAGCGGCCTGTTTACTACATCCCCACTTTCAACCTTGCTGCAAACTCCTCTGAAATATAATTCTCATAACTCATACACACATCGGTCGCAAAATCAACCCCGGTTAAAATAACTTTGGACCATTCTTCTTCGCCCATTTGGCATAACTGGTCCGCTGAAATTTCATTTTTAAAGATTGCTGCGATCATACCTGCATTAAAATTATCTCCGGCTCCAATCGTGCTCAAAGGGTTGACAGGCTTTACCGGAAATTTGCCCCTGAAATTCCTTGTTCTCACATAAACACCTTCAGCACTGGCGGTATACACCATGCAGTTACAATATTGTTCAATAACACTCCAGGCTTCATCAGGAGAGGAGGCTCCAAAAATATTCTGAAAATCCTCATCTGAACCCCTGATGATGCCTGCCATCCGGATGTTCTCAATGATGAGAGGTCTGAGCTCATCAAGCTCCGATGCATGAGCCTTTCTGAAGTTAGGATCATATAACAGCAGCCCGCCCCTGGCAGCCGCGCCGGTCAGGAAAGTGATGAATTTTGTCCGTATCTCCCTGGTAATGGCATATATAGAACCATAAAGGAGGATATCATCCTTGTTTATTGAAGGAAAATCCATTTCAAGTCTTTTAGCCGGGTAATTTTTATAAAAAGTGTAACTGGCGTCATTTTTATCGTTAAGGACTGCAATTGCCAGGGCGGTGCTCCCCTCCCTGAAATGATCGGCAAACGATGTTGATACTCCGTTAAGCATGAGGAAATTGTCTATTAGTCTCCCAATATCATCGTCTCCGTATTCGCTTATCAGGTGGACCGGCAATCCGATACGGCCCAGCGAAACAGAGCTGTTAAGCATCGCACCTCCGGCTTTGCCGGCCTGTGGCTGACCATTCTTGAAAATAATATCAAACAGTGTCTCTCCTATTGTATAAATTTTTCTCATCTTCCAGAATTTTCTATTACTGTATTTTCACCCCCTTTCACTTTCCCCCAAGGGAGGGCCGAGCGTTTAAAAATAGCCCTGTGGGCTATTTTAGCGACGGAGCCAGATTGCAGGGCAAGCCTTCCCCCCTGGGGGAAGGTTGGATGGGGGTAATGTCCAGGCCTTTTAATCACAAAGTAAATCAAATGATTTACATTTTGATGCTATATTTGTTTCAATTTAAAAGCAATTGAAATGAAAGCAATGATGCTTACCGGGATCCGGGAAATGGAAATGAAAGAAGTTCCTGATCCTGTACTTGTGAATCCCCTCGATGTAAAGATACGGATTCTTGTTCTGGGCGTCTGTGGTTCCGATATTCATTATTACACGCGTGGTCAGATCGGTTCTCAGATCGTTAAGTATCCGTTCACAGTCGGACATGAATGTGCGGGAGTTGTCATGGAAACTGGCGCGGGTGTGACATGTGTCTCCAAAGGTGATATTATTGCCGTTGAGCCTGCAATGTGGTGCGGGAAATGCGATCAGTGCCTTTCGGGAAGGCATCACACCTGCCGTAATCTTAAGTTTCTCGGCTGTCCGGGCCAGGCTGAAGGCTCTCTTTCAGAATATATTGTTATGCCGGAAACAAGCTGTTATCCCCTGTTTGGCAGGCTCACTCCTGATCATGGCGCTATTTCAGAACCACTTTCTATCGGAGTCTATGCGGTAAAGAAAGCTGGTGAATTAAAAGGTGCAAAAATCGGGGTACTTGGATTTGGACCAATAGGGATGAGTGTCCTGCTGGCTGCAAAAGCAGAGGAAACCGGAGAAATTTATGTCACTGATAAGATCGATCAAAGGCTTCTGCTTGCCTCAAAAGAAAAGGCAAAATGGACCGGTAATCCGCTGAAAGATAATGTTACTGACTCAATTAAGCAGAATGAACCGCTTGGTCTTGATGTTGTGTTTGAATGCTGCGGACAGCAGGAGGCTGTTGATCAGGCAATTGATATTCTCAAACCAGGGGGCCGCCTGGTCATAGTAGGGATACCTGAATTTAAAAAATGGAGTCTGAGTGTTGATGACACCCGTCGCCACGAAATATCCGTTCAGTTCATCCGCAGGCAGGTTAACTGTGTTGAGGAATCACTCGAAATGATAAATAACGGAAAAATCAATGTTGGGAACATGGTAACCCACCGGTTTCCGTTCGAAAATGCCAAAGAGGCATTTGACCTGGTCGCTGGTTATCATGACGGAGTAATGAAAGCCATGATCGACTTTTAAAAAAGCATTTAAAAAGCTTTCTTACCCCCTTTCTTTTTTCCCCCAGGGGGGAAAAGATTAACTCCTTCCCCCGTGGGGGAAGGTTGGGATGGGGGTAATCAAATTCTTAATATTTTTATTGCTGTTCCAGAAGCTTTCTGTACCTCAGCAAAGCCTCAATAAAATAATAATCAGCGTAAGTCAGAGGCACATCCACTTCACTTTTTCCTGGCAGGGATCCTACACTGTGCATCAGAATAAAATTCCCATTTTCACCTTCTCCTGCAAGATAAGATGGTGAAGCAAGAGACCGGATCTGCCTTTCGGCAATCTCCAGATACTTAGCACGCTTTTCTTCTCCGGTGTAACTACTGAGTTCAATCAGGGCAGAAGCCATAATTGCACCTGCCGAAGCATCTCTTTTCGCATCAGGGATACCCGGTGCATCATAATCCCAGTATGGAATTTTGTCTTCAGGCATATTTGGATGATTGATCAGATAATCAGCAATATGCTGTGCCTGATCGAGGTATCGCTCAAGACCCGTTTCGCGGTACATCACCGTATATCCATATAATCCCCAGCTTTGTCCGCGCGACCATGAGGATCCGTCGTCAGCTCCCTGAGCAGTTTGCTTCGCTTCAACTTTCCCGGTGATTGTATCATACGATACGACATGCCAGGTACTGTAATCAGGTCTGAAATGATTTAAGATAGTCGTATCAGCATGGGTTACAGCAATATGATAATAACCGGAATCACCCGAATTCTTAAAAGACCACATCAGGAATTCAAGATTCATCATATTATCTATTATGACCGGGCACTGCCATCCTTTCCTGCTCCCCCATGACTGGATGCAACCAATGTTCGGGCGGAAACGGGTGGAAAGAGATCGAGCTCCCGTCAGAAGAACATCTTTGTAACTCTCATCTCCCTCTAACCTTAACCCGTTGCCATAACTGCAATAAAGCATGAATCCAAGGTCGTGCGTGCCGGTATTATTCTTTTCCTTTTCAACCCGCAAAGTCATCTGGATTGCTGCCTCCTTTAACTTGTTATCTTTTGTATATTCATACAGATACCACAGGCTTCCCGGGAAAAAGCCGCTTGTCCACCATCCGGAATTGGATGTGACCAGGGCACCGGAAGCATCAATAGTTCTTGGCAGAAGATCAGGCTTATCCTTCATAACCCCAGCCATAAGGGTGTACTGTTTTGCTGAAAAGGCAAGAGACTCGTCAATAATCTTGTTTAAAGATTTATCTTTATTGCAGGAAGAGAGAATCACAGATACTGCAGAAGCAATAATTACCAATTTGTTTTTCATACCTGGTCAGGATTTAAAGATCAACTTAAATTAACTTTCAATAAATTCAATTTATGAATTTACTGATTATTTCAATTATGAATGCTATCAGAACTTAAATTGTAATTCAAATTTGCTAAATTTAACTAACCATTTTAATCATTCCACCTATGAATAAAAAGATCTTTTTATTTACGACCACGTTCATTTTTACCTGTCTGATGGCTGGTGCCCAGAATGTTGGCTCATCGCCCGAATATATCAAGGCACTGACTTCGGAATGGAAAGGAGAACGATTTCCGGATGGAAGGCCTAAAGTATCCGATGCCATTCTTGAAAGATTGAAGAATATTTCTATTGAGGAGGCATGGGGCGTTCTCAGGAACAAAGGCTATCAGAACCAGTTTGAAACCGACTGGCAGATCATCAACCCGGAGGAGCCGATGACCGGCCGGGTAGTTACCGCTCAGTATATGCCCCTGAGGCCCGACCTGGAAAAGTATGTAAAAGCACAGGGTAAAATTGAGAACCGTGCACAACAGGGAGGTACAAACTCCTGGCCAATAGATGTTCTCGTCGACGGTGATGTTTATGTAGCCGACAGCTACGGGAAGATTGCGGACGGGACTCTGATCGGTGATAACCTGGGAAATTCAATTTATGCAAAGTCGAAAAGAGGTGTCATATTTTACGGATCGGTGAGGGACCAGGAAGGACTGAGCGAGATAAAAGGATTCAATGGCTGGATCAAAGGACAGGATCCTTCATACATCATGCAGATGAGCCTTGTTTCAATCAATGCACCGGTACGTATCGGAAGAGCAATTGTCCTGCCTGGTGATGTGGTGCTTGCAAAAAAATACGGAGTCATTTTTATTCCGGCACATCTCGTTGAAGATCTTGTAATTACATCGGAAGTTACTGCGCTCCGCGATGAATTCGGACATCTGAGGCTGAAGGAAGGAAAGTATAAACCCGGCCAGATCGACAGCCAGTGGAGCGAAGAGATCAAAAAGGACTTTATGAACTGGCTGAATAACTATCCGGGGAAGCTGCCGATGTCAAAAACTGAGCTTGACGTCTATTTTAAAGAACGTAATTGGTAACATGTAACCTGCAATAAATAATCAAAATCATTCGTAATGAAAAAGATAATCAAACTGATCCAGGAACAGGACAGGCAGATGGAAAAGGCTGGAGCCACAACCACTTATGCTGAAATTAATAATCCGGCAACAGATAACAGCAGGAGAAACTTCCTTAAAAAGACTGCACTTGGAGGGATTGCTCTTGGCGGACTAATGCATCTTTCGATTGAAGATACCATTGCACAAACCACATCAAATGTTCAGCGGTCATCAAGCCCTTCAGAACTGAAGATAACTGATATGCGAATGGCAATGATAGCCAACAAATGGATAATCAGGGTTGATACCAACCAGGGTATTTATGGTCTTGGTGAGGTCAGGGATGGTGCTGACGGTCGCTATGCCCTGTTCCTGAAAAGCCGTATTCTGGGCTTGAATCCCTGCAACGTGGAAATGATATTCAAGATTATCAGGCAATATGGATATCATGGCCGTCAGGGCGGTGGTGTATGTGCAGTGGAGATGGCTATGTGGGACCTCTGCGGCAAAGCTTACAATATCCCTGCATGGCAGCTGCTTGGTGGAAGATATCGCGATAAAGTGAGGCTGTATGCAGATACACCAGGAGCTGAGGATCCGGTCAGATTTGCAGAGACGATGAAAAGAAGAGTAGAAGTTCAGGGTTTCACCTGGCTTAAAATGGACCTCGGAATTCATGTTGTCGCTAAACAGCCTGATACGCTTGTTAATACTAAATTTTGGGACGGAGCAACCGGCCAGTATGATCTCAGAACTTACATGGGATATGGGAACACTTTACACCCTTTCACTCAGGTGCAGATAACAGACAAGGGGCTGGCCGGACTGGCCGAATATGTTGAGAAGGTCCGTAATGCTGTAGGATATGAAATGCCATTGTGCGCTGATCACTTCGGACATTTCGACGTTAATAATGCAATCCGTTTTGGAAGGGTGATGGAGAAATACAGACTGGCCTGGCTTGAAGATATGGTACCATGGTTTGATGTCGAGAACAATAAAGTACTGTCGGATGCACTTGAAACACCGATTCTTACCGGCGAGGATATATATTGCCTGAGAGGCGGATTCAAACCTCTTATCGACGCACGGGCTGTTGATATAATTCACCCTGATCTGGGCACCTCAGGCGGACTTCTTGAGACCAAGAGGATTGGTGATTATGCAGAGGAAAACAATATTGCAATGGCAATGCATATGGCAGGATCACCTGTCTGTTTCATGGCAAATGTCCACTGCGCAGCAGCAACGCAAAATTTCCTCTCGCTCGAGCATCATAGTGTAGATTCACCATGGTGGGAGAATCTTGTGAAAGTTACAGGTTCTCAACCTATGATAACAAAAGGATTCGCAAATGTTCCACTCGATTCCCCCGGATTAGGAATTGAGCTAAATGAGGAGGAGTGCAAGAAACATCTCGGAAAAGATTCGGGCTGGTTTAATCCGACTCCTGAATGGGACCAGAAACGGTCGCATGACAGGTTGTGGAGTTAGCTGATTGAAGAAATAGATTAAAATGGGAGATGTGTTTTCAAGAAAACGGTGGTATCGGTTAATACCAATTGCATTTATCACATATAGTCTTGCTTATTTGGATCGTGCGAATTTTGGATTCGCAGCGGCAGGGGGAATGGCTGAAGATCTGAATATTACAGCAGCAATGTCTTCCTTATTGGGATCGCTTTTCTTTCTGGGATATTTCTTCTTTCAGATACCCGGTGCAATTTATGCTGCCAATAAAAGTGCAAAGAAATTAATATTCTGGTCCTTAATTCTTTGGGGAGCCCTTGCGATGGCAACCGGTTTGATAAGTAATGTAAATGGGCTCATCGTTATCAGATTTATGCTCGGCGTCGTTGAGAGTGCCGTTATGCCCTCAATGTTAGTTTTCTTGAGCAAGTGGTTTACAAAATCTGAACGTTCACGTGCTAATACTTTTTTGATTCTTGGCAATCCTGCAACAATATTGTGGATGTCTATTTTATCTGGTTATTTAGTAGATTCCCTTGGCTGGCGTTGGATGTTTATCCTGGAAGGTTTTCCGGCTATTCTCTGGGCATTTTTGTGGTGGCGACTCGTAGTAGACAGACCTGGAGAGGCAAAATGGCTGACAAATAATGAAAAATCAGATTTGCAGGCACAACTGGATATTGAACAACAATCGATTAAACCGGTTAAAAACTACGCTGTTGCATTTAGATCCAGGATCGTTATTTTACTTTGTCTTCAATATGCTTTG
>Ga0154631_1124_pt1 | contig 27416 bp, 17 predicted proteins | sample Rifle2008BG13ft_FD_116060 | JGI IMG/M metagenome (GOLD analysis project Ga0154631, IMG submission 116060) | Bacteroidetes bacterium RBG_13_42_15 | reverse complement strand
CTGAATTATAATTGCATCGGGAAAATTCTCCCTTTGGGCTCATTCAACAGTATTGCAACTGCCTCCAAAAACTCTTTTTGGACAAGCGGTTTCTGAAAAACCATGTTCGCTCCTAAAAGTTTTGCACCAGGAAGATATCCATCAGGACTGATCCTTCCACCTCCTGATATTGCAATTATTTTTAGATCAGGATACTTCTTATGAAGTTCAATTATGGTTTCCATGCCTTCCTTTTGAGGCATTATGATATCTGTTATCAGGAGATCGTGTTTGTTTTTTTCAAATAGTATTATCCCCTCATTTCCGTCTGAGGCTGTATCCACTTCATGATCAGCTTTTTCCAACATTTTTTTTAGCATAAGAAGTATAGCAGGTTCGTCGTCTACAACAAGAATTTTCGCCATGATTAATCTGTTTTAATATTATTATTATCAAGTACCCTTCTGATTGTTTTACTAAAATCATCCAGACGCAACGGTTTTAAAATAACCTCAGAAATTCCTATCCGGGTAAGGATCTCATCTGATAAATTATCAGAATACCCTGTAATTATAATTACTTTCAGTTCGGGTTTTATCCCCTTCATCCTAAAGGCCAGTTCGGTCCCCTCTATTTTGGGCATGTTTTGATCAGTAACCAGGAGAGAATACTTCGCCGGTTCATTCTTAAATTCTTCAAGAGCAGAAATACTATCACTTTTTATTGTTACCTTATAACCCAGATTTTCAAGCATTTTCTTTCCCATAAAGGTAATTTCAGGCTCATCATCAACAAAGAGTATTTGTTCATCCCCTTTTAACAGTTTTCTGGCTGATTTTTCGGAGCCGGAGGGATCGGAACCAACTTTTGGCAGATAAATTGTAAACGAGGTTCCTTTATTGGGGGTACTGTCAACTACTATTGCGCCACCATAATTAGTGATTATTCCATGGACTACAGATAGTCCCAATCCTGATCCTGAGCCTACCTCCTTTCTGGTAAAGAAAGGTTCAAAAATCCGTTCTTTTGTTTTGATATCCATGCCATAGCCTGTATCGGAAATAATCAACCTGATGTATTCTCCTTTTTTTAGATTTGTAATTTTTTCTTCAGTTTTCTTATCCACCAAAACGGAATCCAGGATTACTTCCAGAACACCACCCGTTTTCATCATAGCATGATTGGCATTTGTACACAGATTCATCAAAACCTGATGAATTTGGGTAGGATCTGCAAAAACGGAGCCTATCCCGGGATCGAGGCTTTGCTTTATTTCCACGTTGGGGGGAAGAGAGGCTTTAATCAGATTTAGTACTTCAGCAATAATTGGTTGTATCCGGATAGGTTTCTTCTTAAAATCAACCTCCCGGCTGAATGTAAGTATTTGCTGAACAAGATCTTTTCCCCGGGTTGCTGCACTATTAATCTGTTCAATGTCAAACCTTAGGTTACTCTCTTCAGGGAGCTCTTCGAGAGCCATATCGGTATAGCCAAGAATTGGTGTGAGAATATTATTAAAGTCGTGTGCAATACCTCCGGCCAGAGTACCGATTGTTTCCATTTTTTGAAGCTGGAACAGTTGCTTTTCAAGTTCAGCTCTTTCTCTTTCAAATTTTTGGCGTATATCAATCTCCTTCTTCAGATCAATGTTTGCATTTGAAAGCTGTTTTGTCCTCTCCAAAACTCTTTTTTCAAGTGCATCATTTGCAGTTTTGACATTTTCTTTCTCCTGTTCCAGCAGGACCCTCATATAAAACTCTTTACGGGCTGAAAGCTCCAGGAAATAGCTGATAAACATACCGATGATATTGGCACTTATGAAGAAATAATTGTTATTGACCAGGATTGTTACCGGGGTCTGTGATACCCAGACAGCGGAAATCTCATATGAAATTACGATTGACCAACCTGCAATTGAGGCATATAGAAACCTGGCTCTTATAAATGTATAGCCAAAGATGAAAATCAGGATTAAACCGGCGTAATAGGAATAAACCTCGACTCTTGCAGCATAAATAATCATAATTATTATCCCGAAACCGGTGGTGAACATAATAAAGGAGATAATAAGCTGCATGTATTTTTTAAACAATGTTGAAAATGAAAAGATAAATACTGTAATAAACACCGGAAATACAGCTCCAAAGCGAATAAGCCAGAATACTTCCTTCAGCTCGGGTACCATTACCGCATCGAGAAAAGCAAATGCCCCATAGAATATCATTGCAAGGATGATTGAGAATCTGAAAGGGTTGATCGATTTCCTGAAGTAATCCTCATGAAATTCCTTTTCGAGAGAACTAAATTCACCAGTAAAAGATAGTGTCATATAATTTATTGACAACGACTCCTGTACCGCTGATGAAAGTCCGAGAAAACTCCTTCCCAACCTTTTTAAAATATTCATTAAGAAAGTATTTAAAGTATCCCAGAATATTACAATCTGTAGTTTTTAGTTTTTTCTTATTTTAAGAAACAGATTAATTCCAAGCGGTTCCTTCTCAACACTAACCATCTCCTTATCAATATTGGCATCTGATGCTATCCTGAACAGGTCTGATTCGGTCCTGAGATTAAGATACCAGTCGGAAAGTACCTCCATAAGTCTTTTCGTAGGATTTTTTGTGCTGAAATTGCTAATTACCATTTCACCATCTTCAGAAAGGCAGTTAAAATATTTTCTGATGAGAAAAGTAAAATGTTTATCCTTGAAATAATCAAACAAACCGGCGCTCCAAATTAGATCATACAACCTAAATGAGTTATAACGCAAAGCATTTATCCTGTTGTATGAAATCTGACCATTGAATTTCTTGTTTTTTTTCATAGAGAAGTCAATTGCAGCCTGGTCAAAATCAATAAGATCAAAACTGATGCCCTTTCCGGATAAATAATTTGTGAGAAATTCATTAACATCCGAAGCCGGACCTGATCCCAGTACGAGGACCTGGGCATTTGCCTTCCTTGAAATCAAGGCTTTGCAATATTCCATAAAATAATCTTTCCGGTTCCGCACAGCATTAGCTGCCGGCTGGTTCTGGAAGAAGAGATCCCAGTTCTTGTATTTTGCATCTGAATTAACCTCAAATAGATAAATTTTGTTTATAAGAGTAAAATCACCAGGATAACCATAGGGTTTAATAAATCCATGACCTATAAGAGTTTTATCATTAAGAATTGGTTTCATTCTTTCTCTGAAATCATCGACTTCTTCAGGTTTCAGGTTATTAACCAGGGATATGAATTTTTCATATTCAGACGGCTCAGGACCTCCGTTTTCTATTAGAAATTTTAAATAATCATTTATCTTTTCATCAAGACCATAACTCCATTCTAGAGGCTTTCTATTCATAAAAACTTTTTATAATGATTTTATTCTTTGTCTTTATTTATCTTTTGAAATGAATGGGTACAAATATTTTTACTTTTTATTTATCCTGAATTAACTACTCATTTTGAATGAAGAAAATCCAATCAACCGCCAGATCTGAAAGAAATAACTATTATGGTATCTTTAAGATCGCTGAAAAAGAAAAAAATTGATTTTAAGGGGATAGACATTATAATTCTTTTAAGTAAGATGTTTGTTTTCAAAATCATCCTTAATATATTTTCAATCTAAAACGAGATAATCCATTAGTTATTATCTACTTTAGGAGTTCGTAACAGCTTTATATCAGGAAATAATGTTGGACAGGGCTGATTTGAGATTGGTTCCCGGAGTACAACTTAACAGTTTGAATTAATAGGATTTCATTCCAACAACAATGATGCAGCACCTATCAGCCCGGCATCTGCTTCTGCTTCAGATTTAACAATTTCAACCGGATCATAAATCATATCCCTTGCAAGCTCATAAAATTTGCTTTTGATCCGGCTGAAATAAAATTCCCCAAGATTCATCAGCCCTCCTCCTAAAATTATTATGGGCGGATTGAATACCTGAAAAATATTGTATATGCCAATGCCAATGTAATCAGCGCAGTCCGAAACAATAGCTTTTGAAAGGGGATCATTTATATCAAGCCCCTGCTTTATCATTTTTCCGTCGACCTTTGAAAAATCAAAGTCATCCGGGAGGGGTAATGTTGTTTTAATGCCTTGTTCGGTCTTCTTCCTGAACATTTGTGGCAGAGTCAGGCCGCAGGCACAACCCATAAGACATCCTATGTTACCACAGGTACATACATAGCCGCTTTGCGGATCAACAATTGTATGTCCGAATTCCCCTGCTGTTCCCGTAATTCCGCGGTAGATCTTCCTGTTGAGGACAATCCCCGCACCGATGCCTGAGCTGATTGTCAGAAAGATCAGATCGTCATATCCTCTCCCGGCTCCGAATTTAAATTCACAGAAAGCCTGTGCATTAGCATCGTTATCGAGCTTTACGGGTATTGAGAAATTCCTGCTCAGGGATTCCTTTAAAGGGAAGTTCTTAAAACCTTTAAGGTTTGAAGTGGTTATTGTATAACCGTCCCTGTAGCGGACGTGTCCCGGAAAGCCGATCCCGATTCCTTCCAGGTCTGATTCCCTGAGATTGTTGGCTGAAATAACCTGCCTGACCAGCAGCGTTATATATTCTACAATAGCTTCTTCATTCATTACTGAATGATCATAGACTATTATCTTGTCGAGGATCTGCCCGCCGGGATTCACCAATCCCACCGAAAGCTTGGTCCCTCCAAGGTCGATGCCGCAAAGAAGTTTTTCCATATATCTGTTATAGTGATTGTTCGGTACGGGCAATAATATCGTCCTGTGTATCCGGCGAAAGGGTAGTAAAGAATGCGGAATACCCTGCTACCCTGACAACCAGATCCCGGTAATTCTCCGGATTCTTTTTAGCGGCAAGCAGAGTCTCTCTTGAAACAATATTGTACTGCACATGCCAGCCTTTAAGGGTTGCAAAAAAAGTCCTGATAATCGAAATAAGCTTTTGTTTCTGTGTTTCGCTGGTAAGGGCCGATGGCGACAGCTTCTGATTCAGGAGAACACCTCCCAGGATCTTATCGGTCGGTAGTTTGGAGACTGATTTAAATACAGCCGTAGGACCCAGTGTGTCGGTACCCGATGTTGGTGAGCATCCTTCAGCGACAGGTGTATATGCTTTTCTTCCATCAGGAGTGGCCGGTACTACAGACCCTGACGGAACATTTGCTGAAATACTGGAAGTGCCTGCATAATACCTGCAGCCTGCTGGTCCACGTCCGTAACGGGTGGTATGATAATTATTGAGTTCCTCTATAAAATAATTGTACGCTTCGACAAGCAGGCTATCGACATAATCATCATCATTACCATATTTTGGAGCATAATTCAGAAGTATCTGACGTATTCTTTCCCCTTCCTGCCCTTCATAATTATTTCTCAGGTTTTGCATTAAGACTTCTTTGCTGATAACACCCTCCTCAAATACCAGCTTCCTGATAGCAGCAAGGGAGTTGCCCAGGTTGGCAATTCCGACCTGGAGGCCTGAAATGAAGTCATAAACAGAGCCTCCCTCCTTTATGGTTTTGCCACGGGCGATACAGTCGTCAACGAAAGCGGAACAAAGAATATCCGGGACCAGCTCTTCAAGGGCAAGATCGGCAGCAGAATCAATTTCGACAGTGGCTTTGGCAAAGAACTTAACCTGGTGCTTCCAGGCGGCCATCAGGTCATCGAAGCTATTGAAATCCTCAAACTTGCCGGTTCCGGGGCAGAAGGACTTTCCGGTCATGGTATCAAGACCATTGTTCATGGCTGCAAGGAAAACCCGCATAAAATTCAGGAAACTCATCCCGGTACACCTGTAACCCCATTTCCCCGGAACTGCAATCTCGATACAACCGATGGCGGAATAGCTATAAGCATCTTTCCTGCTTACACCAAGACCGATAATTGACGGGATTACAATTTCATCATTATTGAATGCAGGCATACCGAATCCTTTTCCAATCACGTTTACGCACTGATTCAGAAACTCAGGATTTATGTTCCTGTGAAACCTGACAGAGAGATTCGGCTGGGTAAGCTTCATCCTGCCAACCGAATCGAGGATGAGAAAGCTTAGATCATTTACTGCATCCTTTCCGTCGACTGTCTGACCCCCGATTGTAACATTCTGATAAAGAGGTCCGCCGGCGGAAAACCTTGTATGCGACCATGACCTGATCTTATTCACCGACAGCAATTTGAGCCATGTGTTTTCAAGAAGTTCAAGAGCAAGATCCTTATTGATCCTGCCTTCCTCCATATCATTTTTATAAAACTTCCACAGATATTGATCCATTCTCCCGAGTGAAACAGAATGACCGTTGCTTTCGATCTGCAAAACCAGCTGTACAAACCAGGTGAGCTGGATGGCTTCATAAAATCCTGACGGAGGGTTGGCTGAAATATTCCTGCAGTTTTCACTGATCCGGAGAAGTTCTGATTTTCTTCTGCCGTCATTTTCTGTGGAGGAAAGCTCCAATGCAAGCTTTTCAAATCTCCTGATAAACGCCTGGAAGGATTCAATTCCAATTTTCAGCGCATTGTAGAATGCCAGTTTCCGGTCCCGGCTCTTATCTGTGCTATTGACCGATCTCTTTGCCTGCTCCAATTCATTCAGATAACCAGCCAGGCCAATGTTCAGTATCTTTTCAAAATTGACGGCAATATGTGCGTCACCTGATGTGAGGTTGCCTTCCGCCCTGATAATTCCGGAATCATGGATCTCCCTGTTCAAAGGAGACATAAGCGAATAGCCTTTTTCAATAAGAGTCTTCCCTTCCCACCAGGCACAAATCTCCCTCAGCTCTTTTTTCTGCTCCTCTGTTACAAAAAATGCATCACCCGGACGTTTGTCAAATTCATCCAGTTCATTTATGATCCATGATGTAACATATTCGGGAAAAATAGGAGCTGCCCGCAGAGCTGATGACTGGTTACCGGCAATCAGTTCTCCTTCATCAATAAATATTGACATCTCTTTCAATGTCTTTTCCAGGGCATATGCCCGTTTCAGGATTACCGGAGAATCACTATGCTCCCTGTAGGCTTTTGTATATATTCCGGCCCGTTCGGTGCAAATCGTCGATTTTACCGAAAGGATCCTTTCCTTCAGTCGGGCAATCCGTTCGGTTGTATCTGTTGTTAATGTTGTTGTTAACATCTCAATTCAATATTTTAGCTGACAGACCTTTTTTCTCTGCATATTCAACAAAAGTCCTTAATTCAGCTTTTTCAACATTCCGGTGATTTTCAAAGATATACTCTTTTCCCAGCATTGCATATTTTTCCCTGGCAAGGGAATGAAACGGAATAAAATTAATTTCATGTGCATTACTCAATCCGGCTGCAAAATCGATGATGGCAAACAGCTCCGGCTCAGAAAAATTGAACAGGGGAATAACAGGTACCCTTACGATAAATGTTTTCCCATGTTCATCAAGCTTCCTGAAATTATTCATGACAAGTGTTGCAATGCCACCTGTATATTTTGTGAACTTTTCCTCATCAAGATGTTTAAGGTCAGCCAGAAACACATCGATCATATCCAGGTAATTCTCAATAGTTTCCCATGGCACGTGAAGTGACGTTTCCACGGATATATTGATACCTCTGGCTTTCAGCTCAGTAATTAATTCTTTTAAAGCAGGGTCCTGCGAAAATGGTTCACCTCCGGATAATGTCACACCACCTCCGCTCATCTGATAAAACGGAATATCTTTCTCAATTTCACCGATTATCTGACTGATACTCATCTCCTGTCCTGTAACGATCAAAGCTTTGGAGGGGCATATATCCCTGAGTGATTTGAGATCAGTTATTTTCTCCCTGTCTATTGCCAGAGTGCCGTTTTTGGCGTTTATATGTCCGTTGCCTGCCCTGATACAATCTCCAAACTTACGGCATGATCGTTCATCAAACATTATTGACGGGAAAGGATCTATGCTCTCAGGATTGTTGCACCACATACATTGCAGAGAACATCCTTTAAAGAAAATATTTGTTCTTACACCGTTCCCATCATGCAGTGAATACCTTTGTATATTAAAGACTGTAAGCAATTTGCAGCGATTAGATATTGGTATTTATAATTTGACTTTGTCCAGTTCTCCCAGAATATCATGCCTTTGAGATGTCAATGTTTTTATGAGATCGGGATTGAAGATCCTTTTCAGGCTGAAATGCAGAGTGTGCATCCGCTCCCGGAAGATCTCCTGGTAGAAGAGAACAAAATATCCGGCCAGGGGAACAAGCAATGCCAGGAAGAATCCCGTCCATCCGGCAAAGATACCTGCAAGCAGGAGCAGAAGCGGGAAATATATAAGGTAAAGAACTGTGCCTGAGCTGATGTATACAGAACTAAAGAACCTGGGATCCTTAATAAGTCGGGCGCAAATAAATCCTGGGATAATGAACGGCAAAAGGTTAGCAACATAACCGGCGATGAAAAAAGGTAATCCGGCAAGGACTGCAAAATATCTTAAAAAACCCCAGTCGAGTTTCCGTGCCACATTCTCATCCCTGAGTTTGTTTTTAGCAAGATGACTGACATAATTTTCAACCTTATTGGAAAGAGATTCCAGGTCAGCCGGGAATGTTTTGCCCAGATGATTTACTTTTTCGCTTACTCTTTTTTCAGCCTGCCTTCTCTCGTCAGTATCAAACCTCCACTGGAAAAAAGGCAGTACCATATTATGGCGTTCCATCCTGAGAAGCTGTTCTGCCAGCCAGTCATTCTTCGGATCTTCAATTATTATGACCTCTTTCCTCAGGCTGGTATCACATTTCTCTGTAAATGCAAGCAGAGCTCTGGCCGGGTGTTCCATATATACCTCTTTAAGTTCCTTGATGCTGAAGGAATCGTGAAAGTTTATCATCACCTCCTTACGGAAGCTGGCAGGATAAGTGTAATTAATTCCGACCGGTACTATGTGAACATCAAGGCCAAATTTATCCTCAGCTCCGAAAGCCAGCCTGGCAGTCCCTTTTCTCAGCTTCTGAAGGCGTTTTTCCTGAACACAGATACCTTCAGAAAACATAATCAGATTGCCATTTTTCTTAAGGACCTCATATATACCGGAAAATGATTCAAGGTTTTTATGAACATTTTCCAGTCCCTCTTCGGCTCTGTAAACAGGTGCTACATTCAGCTCACGGAGACAAAAACGGGCAAATGGTTTCCTGAACATATCAGCCCTCATCGTAAAATGCAAAGGCTGCGGAAGATACGATCCGACAAGGATCCCATCCATAAATGAATTCTGATGGTTGCCAACAAAAAGAAGCGGCTTGTTAAGTGGCACTTTTTTCAGGTTAGAATAGAAAATCCTTCTGAAGAATACCCTGAAGGTAAAAGGAGGAACTATGAATTTTAAGAATCTGCTGAACATCAATCAATTTTTTCTCTGAAAGATAATGTTCAAATTCATCTTTCAAGGCGGTCAAGATACATTAAAAATTAATCCATTCAATTGCATGATAATGTAATTTTTATGCAAAAATCATAAATCACCGGTTGCGGTAGTTATTACTGCTTATGGCAGATGAGTATTTAAGCTTATGTACACTTACCAGGGATTTAATTTGTGAAATTAAGCGATATTGTTATTTTTGTTCCGGTTAACCTACCAGATTTTAATTGCATGGATATTACGCGGACAATTCAGGACAAAATGCTGAAGGAGCGTCTTCTGTTTGTTTTCCGGGGGGATATTACAGACAGGAATTCGCTGCCTTTGCTTACACTGCTTGAAAATGAGATGAAAGATGATTCCTATGGATTCATCGGAAGGAAAAGACTCTTTATGTACGTGCTTGAAAGCCTTCAGAATATTGTCAAGCATGGCGATCATTCAAGTCACCGACGGATGTCGCTTGTGGCATACTCTAAAACAGCTGACGGATACACCATAAGCACCGGGAATATGATCGCATCTGATCAGATCGGTAATCTTGGCAAGAAGCTTGAGGAGGTTAATATGCTTGACATCGCTGAGATAAAAAATCTTTACAAGCAGATCTTAAATACTTCGGAATTCAGCGAGAAAGGAGGTGCCGGACTTGGACTGATTGAAATGGCAGTTAAAACAGGAAATAAGCTCGATTATGATTTTGTGCCTGTAGATAGCGATTTTTCATATTTCATATTAAGCAAAACAGTCGATTCAAGCGGTCTGGGAGTTCATTCCGGGAATACGGATAACAAATTCAATGGAGATTCCATAATTCAGCTTGAAAATCTGATGGCTGAAAACAAGATCTATATGATCTGGTCAGGGCATATTACATCTGATATAGGAGAGGAGGTTCTGTCTCTTGCTGAATCCAGACTGACTGAGGAAGATATTGATTCACAGCTTCGGCGAAGAGTGTTCAATGTAATGGTTGAGATTCTGGAAAATGTCTCAAAATACAATCCCGGAAGGGAACCCGAAGAAAAATATGGGATGCCTGTTGCGATGGTCAGGCTTGTAGATAATAAATTTCTTCTGACGACAGGTAATCTGATCCTTAAGACCAGGGTCAGTGATCTTAAAGGGAAGCTTGATGCAATTAACAGTTGCGATAAGGCAGGACTCAGGGAATTGTTTTATAAATCATTATCTGAGCAGTCAATTGAAACTGACAGCACCGGCAATATGGGGCTTATTGAAATGGCCCGCAAATCTGGGAGCAAGCTGAATTACCAGTTTGAAGAGGTGAATGATATATATTCTTACTTTATGCTGACAGTAAATGTAGAAGAACACGTGGATTGATCAGTGTGACCTGAGGTATAGTTCCTGTCCGTCCCATTCGGCAAAACTGCCTTTTCTTATCCAGTCACCAAGGAAAATAATCTGAGCTCCTTGTTTAAGCCTGATCGACAAATCAATGTGCCTGTGACCATATATAAAATAATCAATATTCTCTTTTTCAAGGATTGATTTTGAATATCTTACAAGATCTTCATTTTCCTCACCAAGAAAATCAATTTTTATGCCTTTGCCAAGTCTGGAATGCAGTGACCATTTATGTCCGATACTGACACCTATATATGGATGAAGGGCAGAATACAGTACGCGCAGGGGCTTGTTTCGGAATATTGAAAGCAGGATCCTGTATCCGGTATTTTTGTTGCCGAGTCCTTCCCCATGAGCTATGTAAAATCTCTTGCCGTCGAAAGATTGCGTATAGGAGGAGGTGTGAATTATCAGGCCGCATTCACCCGAAAGGTAATCTCTGACCCACATATCATGATTTCCTGTGAAGAAGTGAACCGGGATACCTGAATCGGTAATCGCGGATATTGTCCCCAGGAACCTCGTAAATCCACGTGGGACCACTAGTTTATATTCCCACCAGAAATCAAAAATATCTCCCAGAAGATATATTTCTCTGGCCTCAGGAGCAATAGTGTTCAGCCACCTGACGACCCTTTTTTCTCTTTCAGCAGGATCAGATCCTGCTTTGAGTCCAAGATGAAAATCAGACGCGAAGAATATTTTCCCGGATTCTTTCAATGCAAAAACTTAATCATTAAATAGTTGATTCAGTTTGATCTGGAGGGATCTTCCGTGAAGATTTGATCCGACTATGGTGCCATCGCGGTCATAAAGATAATTGGCCGGAACAGCCTTGACATTATAGAGCATCGCATTCCGGGGATTTGACGGATCATCTTCCCTTGTATTTATCCATGGCAGTTCATCAAACCTTACTTCGGCTTTCCATTTTTCCTCATCCTCATCTACACTTATCTGGTAAATTTCAAAGCCCTTGCTTTTATATGCCCTGTAAATATCCTTGAGCTGGAGATTCTCCCCAATGCACTCTTTTGACTCGACCGACCAGAAAGTTAATAGCACAACTTTTCCCCTCAATGATGAAAGTGCAATTCTGTTACCGTTAATATCATTCAGGTCCGGGTCAAGTTTTATTTCAGGAGAAGTAATTGCAAGATTCTGCAATTGCCTTGAGTACATCTGGTTCAATTCTCTTCTGACATCTTCGGCAAGAGCCTTTACATTTTTGGAGTTTGGATAATAATGCCCCAGTGAATCAGATACTATTTTCATATACTGCAGATCGCGGGGATCATAAAGAACATAAGCATTTTCGTCTATCCTCTGGTACAGTGCTTTTATTGAAGCCATCGATTTGATGTTTGTGATAATGAATTCAATATTCTTCCTCCTTATCTCCTTTAATACTTCATCGTATTCCTTCTCAATGAGAGGTCCTTTTTCATCAAAACCAGGTTCTCCTGAGGCAGCTTTATATACAATACTTAAGGAATCCAGCTTACTTTTTGTCCGGGCAAGTCTTGTGTCAAGCATCCTGACCTTTTCTGATCCTTCCGATCCTTCGACTGTATAATCACGGGAAAGATTATCGCCGGTAAAAACAAGTTTTATTTTTTCTCCCGGTTCAGCAAGGATTGTGATAAAATCTGTATCGGAATATCCAAGCTGGTAAAAATCAGGTTCTGTGGCCATGATTCTGAAGCTAAACCTTCCGTTGTCCCTGATTTTTGAAGAATCGATGGGAACCAGTGTGTTCACATTGACCCTGTTCAGATAAACAGTTTTATTTTCAGTTTTACTGATAACCCCGTTTATGGTGAACCTATTTTTACTCTGGCACCCTCCGGCCACCAGCAGGGGAAGAAGGAAAATCAAGTATCTTTTCATAATCAAATCAAATTACCGGTTTCCAGGAATTCAGTTTCAGTTCAGTTAAACAATTCAGCAAGTTTTCGTTGCAATGCATCTCCCCTCAGGTTGCTGGCAATTATGCGACCTTCCTTGTCAAGAAGGTAATTAATCGGTATAGATTCTATTTTGTAAAGAGGAACAACAGCTGAGTTCCAGTACCTTACATCACTGACATGGATCCATTTTTCGAGCCTGTCATCCTGAATGCCTTTTATCCAGGCTTCTTTTGTCTTGTCAAGCGAGACCTGGAAGATCTCAAATCCACGGTTATGATACATATTGTAAGCTTTCAAGAGGTTAGGATTTTCAGTCCTGCAGGGTGAGCACCACGATGCCCAGAAATCGAGCAGTACGTATGAACCTCTTGTTGAAGAAAGTTTAATCGTATCACCTTCAGGAGAAGGAAGTACTATCTCCGGTGCTTCCATTGATTCGCCCGGGACGACAGAAGCAGATTTTTTGTTTTCAAAGTAAGTAACCATTTCCTGTACCTGATTATGCAAATCAATAACAGGACCATATTCGGGGTATCTTTGGAATAATAACGAATCGACTTTCCTGAAGTATGAAAGATCCTTTTCAAAATTCAGGACATAAACATTTGGAGCTACCTGTGAATATAAAACAACGAGAGATACAAGTGAAGACTTGTTCTCATCAATATATTTCTTTGCATAGCTGTTCAATTCATTCAGATAGCCGTCCGCAAGATTGTCGAGAGAATCAATGACAACTGCAAAATCAGGCCGTCCGAGATTTTCATCATGTATTTCACTCAGCTTCCCGAGTTTGTTTATTGTCTTTAACATTGTCTTGTTATAATCAGCCATCAGTTTTGTCCCTTTGGATCCGAGCACGGCAACCGGATAATTCAATGAATCGAAGTGGGAAGTCATTTTTATTTTGTCTCCCGGTTCAATAAGCATTGTCAGAAAGTTATTTTGATTAATTTTGAGCAGATAAAAAGACGGAAATTTTACCTTCCTCTTAAATTCAAAATTACCATCTTCCGAAACTATGACGGAATCGACAGTCAGAAGCTCATTAGATTTAAGCTCTTGGAAAAAGATATATTGCCGGGGCAATGGATTTTCAAGGATACCTTCTATTTCAGCTGTCTTGTTACGACAGGCAGTTAATACAGCTGCACATATAAGAAATGTTGTAAGTTGTCTGCTCATTGAGAAAATTATATTAGTTAATTAGAACATTTTATTGAGATGCAAAGTTACTCTTTTTTTTATCTGACAACGTCCGGTATTTTTAATATAATACGCATGGAAATACAGCAGAAAACAAACCCCGGATATAAAAACTTTTTCGGCACTTCAGGCCGTTTCTTTTGCAATGTTCAATAAAAACAATTATCTTAAAAGACTTTTTAATACCCGATTATAAAGATTATTTTATGAGTTACATAAAGTTTGATAAAGCGCAGATTGTGAACCTCGAATATTCATTAAAAAGGGAGGTTATAAGAACTAACCGGGCAGGATCGTACTCTTCGACTACTATTGTGGGATGCAATACCCGCAAATATCACGGTTTGCTGGTTTGTCCGGTTGATGCTTTCGGAGGTGACAGGTACGTATTGCTTTCATCGCTCGACGTAACAGTTGTGAATAATGACAGAAGCTTCAATACGGGTATCAGGAAATTCAAGGGGGACTATTACAGTCCTAAAGGCCACAAGTATATTGATGAACTTGAGATGGAGACTATTCCTTCAAGGATTTACCGGGTTGGAGGAGTTAAGCTGAAACATGAAAGGCTCCTGGTACATTATGAAGAACAGTACCTTGCCCGATTCACAATTCTTGAAGCATCTGAGCCCATGAAATTGCAGATCCGTCCTTTTCTGGCATTCAGAAATATTCATGAGCTTACACATGCCAATCTTGCCGCCAACAAAAAAATCGACTTTATTGAAAACGGGATAAAGGCAAAACTCTACGAAGGTTTTCCTTTTCTTAATATGCAGCTCTCTGCAAAAACTGAATTTATCCATGTCCCCGACTGGTATCTGGGAGTCGAATACCCTGAGGAACAGAAGCGAGGATATGAGTATTCCGAAGATCTTTTTACTCCCGGTTTTTTTGAAGTTGATGCCAAAGAGGGTGATGTCATAGTTTTTTCTGCTTCAACGAAAGAAGAAAAAACATCGGGATTGAAGACAAAATTTACCAAGACTGTGAACGGCAAAATACCGAGGAACTGTTTCATCAATTGCCTCAGGAATGCTGCTCAGCAATTTATAGAAAAACGGCATGGGAAGACTCTTATTATTGCCGGATATCCCTGGTTTGGATCATGGGGCAGAGATACTTTTATTGCTCTTCCGGGAATTGCACTGGCCCGTGTTATGAGAAGCCTCGAGCTTTACCGGGAGGTACTCGACACGCAGGTTGAGAGGATGAAAGACGGCCTTTTCCCGAATATGGGTTCGCTTAGCAATCCCGCATTTAATTCTGTTGATGCGCCTCTGTGGTTTTTCTGGGCCGTTCAGCAGTATGTTGAGGTTGGCGGGACTGATGCATGGGAAAGGTACGGGGAAGCCTTGAAATCTGTACTCGAAGCATATAAGAACGGTACAGCTTTTAATATTCAGATGAGGGGAAACGGTCTTATCTATGCAAGTGCTCCTGGTAAATCACTTACCTGGATGGATGCAGTGATAAACGGGATCCCCGTAACACAGAGAAAAGGGTATGCTGTCGAAATCAATGCCTTATGGTACAATGCAGTTTGTTTTGCCCTGGATATGGCCAGACTGGTTAGAGACAGGAAGTTTATTAAGGAATATGAAGATCTGCCTGATTTAATTAAGAATTCTTTTCATGAACTGTTCTGCGATCACCAGCGTGGTTATCTGGCTGATTATATTAATGACGAAGAGGGGAAGAACTATTTTGTAAGGCCGAATATGGTTATTGCAGTTTCACTTCCCAATTCCATGCTCTCAAAGGACCAGATGCAAAAAGTGCTTGATGTTGCAGACAAGGAACTTGTTACTCCCAGGGGTCTGAGGACACTTTCTCCGGGACACCCGCTATACAAAGGTTCCTATCATGGTAATCAGGAGGAACGCGATAATGCTTATCACAATGGAACTGTATGGCCCTGGTTACTGGGCCCTTTCTGCGAGGGATGGCTCAAAGTGTACGGCAAACAGGGAGTGCAAAAAGTCAGGAAGCTGATTTACGGACTTGAGGAAGTGATGAGTGAACATGGGGTAAGCACCATCTCAGAGATCTATGACGGAGATCCGCCTCATTCACCTAATGGTGCAATTTCCCAGGCATGGAGCATCGGTGAGGTCCTCAGGATTATTGATCTTCTCGAAAACAAATATTCTAATATATAAATCAGGTATGAGATGCGTGTACTAATGTTCGGTTGGGAATTTCCGCCCCACATCTCCGGCGGATTGGGTACAGCCAGTTATGGCCTGACAAAAGGGATGTCGACACTCGAAGACCTTGAGGTGATCTTTGTTGTACCCAAGGTATGGGGCGATGAGGACCAGACCAGAGTAAGACTTATTGGAGCAAACAAGATTCCTGTAGCATTCAAGAAGGTTCATTATAAAGGATTCAGGCGTTCCCTGGAGAAGATAGAAATTTCATCAAAAATTATTCCATATACCAATCCTGAACAGTTCTGGAAAAGACTCAGTTCTGAAACATCGGGGTATAAGCTTATTGTCCAGACAACCAATGAGGGAACTGTTGAATTTTCAGGAAAGTACGACGGTTCTCTGATGGATGAGATATATAAATACTCAGTCGTGGCCTCCGTAATTGCTGAAGAAAACGAATTTGATATTATTCATGCTCACGACTGGCTTGCATATCCTGCAGGTATCGCAGCAATGGAAGTATCGGGTAAACCGCTGGTAATCCATGTCCATGCCACGGATTTTGACCGTAGCGGCGGTAATGTGAATCCTGATGTTTACCGTATTGAAAAACTGGGAATGGATGCAGCTTCAAAGATCATTACCGTCAGCAATCTTACGCGGGATATCGTAATTAATAAATACCAGATCGATCCCGATAAGGTCGAGACAGTCTATAATGCAGTTGAGCCGATCAAAATTTCACAGGATGCAGTTGTCAGTAAAGGCTTTGAGGATAAAGTGGTCACGTTCCTGGGGCGGATAACTCTGCAGAAAGGCCCTGAATATTTCATTGAGGCGGCCTACAAAGTTCTGAAGGTGATGCCTGATGTGAGGTTTGTGATGGCAGGTTCGGGCGATATGATGGAAAGAATGATGAGAAGAGCTGCTGCCCTTAATATTACCGACAGATTTCATTTTACCGGATTCCTGAAGGGAAAAGATGTTTTCACAATGCTGAATCTCAGTGATGTGTACATTATGCCTTCGGTTTCCGAACCGTTTGGCATTTCTCCCCTTGAAGCCATGCAATCGAATGTCCCCGTTATAATCAGCAAACAGTCGGGGGTATCAGAAATACTGACCCATGCGGTTAAAACTGATTTCTGGGATATAGATGCAATGGCCGACGCAATATATGGAATACTTAATTATCCCGCCCTGTCAAAGATGTTCATAAAGAATGGAAAGGAAGAGGTTGTCAGACTTAAATGGGACAATTCCGCAAGACATGTGAGAGATATTTATTACAGAGTGATTTGGCAAAATAAGAACTAAATATGAGTTTAACGGGTAAAAAAGCAATCTGCTTTTATTTTCAGGTTCACCAGCCTTTCAGGCTAAAACGTTACAGGTTCTTTGACCTGGGTCATGACCATTATTATTACGATGACTTCTCAAACGAATCAATCATGAGAAAAGTGGCGGAGAATTGTTACCTGCCGGCTAATGAAGTAATTCTGGATCTTATTATTAAAAACAAGGGAAAGTTTAAAGTCGCTTTTTCCCTTACTGGCTTGGTAATAAACCAGTTTCGTCTGTATGCACCTGAAGTGCTGGACTCTTTCAAGAAACTTGCAGAGACCGGGATGGTTGAATTCCTGGCTGAAACCGAGTCGCATTCCCTGGCATCAATAAAAACAAGAAACGAGTTTGAACATCAGGTAACTGCTCACAAAGCCATGATTAAGGAATTCCTGGGAGTTGAAACCACATCATTCAGAAACACCGAATTGATCTATTCTGACGAAATAGGCTCCTGGGTCGCCGATATGGGTTTTAAATCGATGCTCACAGAGGGAGCTAAACATGTACTTGGCTGGAAGAGCCCGAATTTTCTGTACTGTAACTCCATAAATCCGCGGTTAAAAATTCTTCTCAGGAATTTTGTCCTCAGCGATGATATTGCCTTCAGATTCTCAAACCGCAACTGGAGCGAATGGCCCTTAACCGCCGATAAATATTCAGCCTGGCTTAACAGGCTTGCCTCAAAAAGCGAGCTGATCAATATATTTCTTGATTATGAAACCTTTGGCGAACACAATCATAAAGATACAGGGATATTCGATTTCCTTCATCACCTGCCGGGATCTATATTAAGAAAGACTCCTTATAAATTCATGACCCCGACAGAGGTGACTGATTCTCTTCAACCAGTGTCTGCCATAAGTATACCTTCACCAATATCGTGGGCCGATGAGGAACGCGACATTACAGCATGGAACGGAAATGAATTGCAGGCCGCTGCCCTTGATAAGCTCTATAAGCTGACCGACAAAGTCCGGAGATGTGAAGACATCCAGATCAGAAAGGACTGGGAATACCTTCAGGCAAGCGATCATTTCTATTATATGGCGACAAAATTCTTTTCAGACGGGGCTGTACATGCTTATTTCAATCCATACGACACCCCTTATGATGCATTCATGAATTATATGAACATCCTGAGCGATTTTGAAATAAGGCTTAACAGGTTCATTCCTGATAAAGATGAACAAAACGAAATATCCAAACTCAATAATCTTATAAAAGAAAAGGAATCAATTATTGATCAGATGACAACCGAGATTGAAACCCTTAAGAACAATCACCGCAGGAAAACCTCTTCAGTTACAGGCAAGCTGTTGTCAGGTGGAAAATCATCCGCATCGTCTGCACGTAAAACCAGTACCACAAAAAAAGTAAAATCCTTAAAGCCTGCCAGAACAAAAAAGAATAATAAAAATATCTGAACACTAATCTGAACCAATATAACTGATAATGAATGTTGAACTAGTTTTTGAGACCAGTTGGGAGGTTTGTAATAAAGTCGGAGGAATTCATACTGTAATCTCAACAAAAGCACTGAATATTGTAAGTGAACTCGGGGATAATTACATACTCATAGGACCTGATGTGTGGAGGGAGGAAATCACAAATCCGGAATTTATCCCTGATGAAACACTTTTTGTCGATTGGAAGATCCTTGCCGCTAATGAAGGACTGAGAGTAAAAACAGGACGGTGGAATATAGCCGGCAAGCCTATTGTGTTTTTAATAGATTTCACCCCGTATTTCGGCCAGCAAAATGAGATATTTGCCAAATTCTGGGAGACATACAAGCTGGACAGTATAACCGGACAATGGGATTATGTCGAACCGGCTCTCTTTGGTTATTCTGCAGGAAAAGTGATAGAAAGCTTTACATCGTTTTACCGCGAGCGTCATAATATAATTGCACAATTCCATGAATGGATGACCGGTACAGGGATCCTTTACATCGAAAAATATGCACCCTGGATCGCTACTTCTTTCACAACACATGCGACGGTCCTTGGCAGATGTATAGCAGGCAATAACAGGCCGTTATACGGGAAGATGAAAGAATTCAATCCGGTCCAGGTATCGCGCGAGTTAAGTGTTGTTGCCAAACAATCGCTGGAAAGAATTACAGCCGCAGAGGCAGATGTTTTCACAACAGTAAGTGAAATCACTTCAAAGGAATGTTCGTATTTCCTTGGGAAAGACGTGGATATTGTAACTCCCAACGGATTTGAAGATTCCTTTGTGCCTGCAAAGGAGGAGTTTGATGAAAAAAGACAGGTGGCACGGACAAAGCTGAAGAAAGTCGCAGAAGCTGTTCTTGGATATTCGCTTTCAGATAATTGCATGTTTATCGCCAATAGCGGAAGATATGAATTCCGGAACAAGGGTGTTGACATTTTTATTAACTCCCTGGGAGAATTGAATAAAAACAATGCACTTCCCAAAGAGTGTGTTGCTTTCATCCTTATGCCCGCATACCATAAAGGACCAAGGCAGGATCTAATTGATTTTTTGTACAATAACGGACCCATTAACGGGATTGACAGGTACCTTACCCATTGCCTTCATTACCCATCGACCGATCCGGTTCTGCAAAGCATACAAAGCAATAATCTTACAAATAATCAGGATGCCAAAGTCAAGATCATCTTTGCTCCCTCATACCTTAATGGCAATGACGGCATCTTTAATATGTCGTATTACGATCTGTTGATAGGATTCGACCTGTCGGTATTTCCTTCCTATTATGAACCATGGGGATATACACCTCTCGAGAGTCTCATGTTCTCCATTCCTACTGTCACAACATCACTTTCGGGATTTGGCCTCTGGGTTAAAAAATATTTTATCGATCCCGGCAATGGCATTGCAATTATTGAGAGGACCGATGATAATGAGACTAAGGTAGTAGTTGAAATCAGGGATTTTATAACCAGGTACATAGGTCTTTCGGAAAATGAAGTAAAGGAAGCCAGGTCAAAAGCTCATGAGATCTCAAGGATAGCCATGTGGGACAATCTTGTAAAGCACTATTTTAAGGCTTACGAGATTGCCCTGGCACATAGCAGTGAAAGAAGAGAAGAGCCAAGAGAATTTGAGCAGTTTGTTGAAGCTCCGGGAATGCAGGTAAGAAAACCGCATCAGGTACCAGTGTGGAAAGACATTTATGTTCAGAGTGATGTTCCGGATAAGCTGTCATCTCTCAAGGAACTGGCCAACAACCTTTGGTGGTCATGGAACACAGAAGCAGAAATATTGTTTAAAAGGATGGATCCTTCACTGTGGGAAGAAGTACACCATAATCCAAAGCTGCTTCTTGAAAAGATTGATTATAAACGGCTGCTGGTCCTCGAAGATGATGAGGAATTTATAACTGATCTGGATAGTGTTTACAAACAATTCAAAGCATATATTAACCGGCCTGATGATAAAGAAAAGCCGTCGATTGCTTATTTCAGCATGGAATTTGGGATTCATCCCTGTCTGAAGACCTATTCAGGTGGTCTGGGCATTCTTGCAGGGGACTATCTTAAGGAAGCAAGCGATTCGAATGTTAATATTATAGGGGTGGGGCTCATTTACAGGTTTGGCTATTTCAAACAAAAGCTGGGCCCGAGGGGTGAACAACTTACGGTTTATGAGGCTGAAGAGTTTTCACGCATTCCGATAAATCCAGTAAAAGATGCTGATGGGAAACATCTTACAGTGAGCCTGGGATGGCCCGGGAGAAGCGTGAAGGTACGGGTATGGGAGGCAAAAGTTGGAAAAGTCTCATTGTTGTTGCTTGATACCGATTTTGATGACAATACGCCTGAAGACAGGTCAATAACGCATTATCTGTATGGTGGAGATCATGAAAACCGCCTGAAGCAGGAACTTATTCTGGGAATTGGCGGAATAAGAGCCCTGACGGCAATGGGAATAAAACCTGATCTTTTCCACAGCAATGAAGGGCATTCAGCATTTATCAGCCTCGAGCGTGTAAGAAAACTCATTGAGGATAATCATCTTACATTTAACCAGGCTGTTGAGGCAATCCGCTCTTCAACTCTGTTCACCACTCACACACCTGTTCCTGCAGGACATGATGCATTTGAGGAGGATCTCCTGCGGAAATACATGTCACACTATCACTCAAGGCTCAATATCGGCTGGGATGAGCTCATTGCTTTGGGACGCTGTGAAGGAGAGGCAGATAAGAAATTCAATATGAGCTATCTTGCCACCCGCATGTCGCAGGAATTAAATGGGGTGAGCAAGCTCCACGGACAGGTAACACAGGGCTTGTTTAACAAGTTATGGCCAGGGTACCTGAAAGAAGAACTTTATATCGGATATGTAACAAACGGGGTTCATCATCCTACCTGGGTGGCGCCCGAATGGGAACAAGTATACAAAGAACTGACAGGAAGCGTGGATTTTGACCAGACTGACAGGAGTCAATGGGAAAAACTGTACAATCTTGATGATAAAAAAGTCTATGAAGTCAAGACCAATCTCAAAAAGAATCTCTTCATAAATATAAGGAAGAAGCTGCAGGCAGAAATGATGGACAAACATGTCAGCCCTCGTTCCCTCCTGAATATTAGCAGCCATCTTAACGAAAAAGCTCTTACCATTGGGTTTGCCAGAAGATTTGCCACATATAAAAGAGCTACCCTTTTATTCAGGGATCTCGACAGGCTGGCAAAAATCGTTAATGATGCCGAAAGGCCGGTACAGTTTATTTTCGCCGGGAAAGCACATCCTCATGACGGGGGCGGCCAGGACCTTATCAGAAGGGTCTTTGAAATATCACAGATGCCCCAGTTTGCTGGAAAGGTTATTTTTCTGGAGAATTATGATATCGAACTTGCAAAACAACTGGTAAGGGGAGTGGATATCTGGCTTAATACACCTACAAGGCCGCTTGAAGCTTCAGGCACAAGCGGTGAAAAAGCCGTGATGAATGGCACAATCCATTTCAGCGTTCTCGACGGATGGTGGGTGGAGGGATATCATGCATTTGCCGGATGGGCTCTTCCGAAGAAAAGGACATTCAATAACCAGGACCTTCAGGATGATGTGGATGCCGAGACTATATATAATATGCTTGAGTACGAAATAACTCCGGCATTTTATTCATTCAATGAACAGGGTGTGCCTGTGGAATGGATAAGCCACATAAAAAACACTATGGTCAGAATTGCTCCTGAATTTACCATGAAACGGATGCTTGATGATTATTTTGAAAGGTATTACATGAAATTATGGGCAAGGAATAAGTATCTCACTTCTAACGATTTTGAAAAGGCAAAGGAGCTGGCTGCCTGGAAAAAGAACATGATAAACGAATGGGATAATATCGAGGTGCTGAACTATAATTTCGAACGGCCCGAAGAAAATGTCTATCATTCAGGTCACGATTACCGGGCTGAAATTGCTCTTAATATCAAGAAGATACCAAAAGACTATGTGGGAGTTGAGTTTGTCTTTACTCACCTTAACAAACAGGGAGAATATGTGTTTGTCGACAGTCAGGAATTCAAACTCATCAGCAGTAAAGCCGGGAAATGTCTTTACAGGGCAAACTTGATACCTGAAAAAGCCGGAACATTCTTCTACGGAATAAGAATATATCCGAAACATAAAGACCTTCCCCACAAGCAGGATTTCTACCTGTTGAGGTGGATCGACTAGATTTCTGTCGCCCTTCTTACAGGCTCCCTTTTTAATACCAGGGCACTTCTTGACGGGAGATAAAGATAAAGGTAAAAAGGAAGGTCGAGGGTTGGCCTTTCTGCTTTCCTTGCGGATGTGTAATAAAGCTTCCTGTTGACCCTGTCGAAACCTCCGAATGCCGGATCATCAGTATCAAGGACAATTCTGAATTTCCCTTTTATCGGAATTCCATAATCGGTAAATGAATTGGTGGGATGAAAATTGAATACCAGCAAAAACTCACCTCTCTTGAAAGCTATTACCTTATCATAGTTGTTCTCATAGAGCCGGTGTACGACAATATCATCCAGCAATCTGTATTCCCTGTGAAGCCTTACCATTGCATTATCAAACTTCAGCAGATATGCATATTTAAGATCTTCATTAAGGCTTAGCTGCCATTGACGGCGAGCATATTTGTAGCTCCAGTTATTCCCTTCGCGCGGGAAATCGATCCATTCCGGATGGCCGAACTCGTTTCCCATGAAGTTCAGATAACCTCCGCCCGAAGCACTGAATGTGATAAGCCTTATCATTTTATGAAGGGCAATTCCGCGATCGATAGTGAAACTGTGATACTTTTTTGTCATGCCTGTGTACATCTCGGCATCTACCATCCGGAATATCAGCGTTTTATCACCGACAAGCGCCTGATCGTGCGATTCACAGTACGATATGATTCTTTCTTCAGGCCGGTGCTGTGTAAGTTCGTGAATAAGATGCCCCATATCCCAGTTTTCATCCGGGGTGTCTTTTACCAGCTTTATCCAGAAATCAGGGACCCCCATCGAAAGCCTGTAGTCGAAACCATAACCGCTCCTGGCCGTATCTGAGGCAATTCCCGGCATCCCGCTCATCTCTTCAGCAATTGTCAGTGCCTCCGGCTTGAAATCGTGTATCATTTTGTTGGCCAGGTAAAGGTAAATCAGGGCATCTGCATCCTGCCCTCCATCAAAATAATCATCATATGAAGTGAAACTCTTTTCCAGCCCGTGGTTATAATAGATCATGCTTGTAACACCATCGAACCTGAAGCCATCAAACTTATACTCTTCGAGCCAGTACCTGCAGTTCGATAACAGGAAATGAAGGACATTATCTTTACCATAATCGAAACATAATGAATCCCATGCTATATGATCTCGCCGGTTGTTCGTATGGAAATACTGGCCGGGGCTCCCGTCAAACAGTCCCAGGCCCTCATTGAAATTCTTTACAGAGTGGGAGTGAACAAGATCCATGATCACCCTTATTCCTGATTCATGGGCTTTATCGATTAAGGCCTTAAGATCTTCGGGTGGTCCGAATCTTGAAGATGCGGCAAAAAAGCTGGAAACATGATAGCCGAACGAGCCATAAAAAGGATGTTCCTGTATTGCCATCAGTTGTATGGTATTATACCCGGAGCTGATAATTACCGGCAGGACATTTTCAGTAAATTCACGGTAAGTTCCAAGCTTTTCCTCCGGCGTAGCCATTCCTATATGAGCTTCATAGATCACCGGAGCGGTAACCACTGGTCTAAAATCCTCAACCTGCCATTTGTAATGCGTTTCAGGATTCCATACCTGGGCAGTGAATATCTTGGTATTTTCATCCTGGACCAAACGTGAGGCATATGACGGGATGCGTTCCCCTTTCCCGCCTTTCCAGTGCATCGAAAGCTTGTACAGATCGCCGTGATTTAAAGATCCGGGAGGTAGTTTTATTTCCCAGTCCCCGTATTTGTTTATCCTGTTCAGTTTATATTCAGGCTTCTCCTTCCATTCGCTGAACTGGCCGGTAAGAAAAATGTTCTCAGCATTCGGGGCCCATTCCCTGAAGATCCAGCCATCATGGTCGTAATGAAGGCCATAGTAAAAATGCCCCATGGCAAATTCTTTGAGCTTTCCGATACCTGCAAGGTGTCGTTCCTTTAACAAGCATTTATTAATCCGGCTTTCAATAATCTCTTTATACGGCTCCAGCCATGGATCAGATAAATAAAACTTAACAGGATTCATGACAATTTAAATAAATCAGATACTTTCCATAAAAATACAAAAACTAAATCACTTAATTATCCCGTTTTCACAGGCTTTACTATTTTTACAGGCACAATATGAAAAAGAATGAAAATACATGAGGGATATGAAAATCTGAGTCTGGTTAATCCTTTTGTCACGATCGGCGTATTTGACGGTGTGCACCTGGGTCACAGGGCGCTTCTTGATCATCTGTCTTCAGGTGCAGTGAAAGCCGGAGCCGAATCAGTTGTAATCACTTTCAATCCTCATCCCAGACTGGTACTCTCTGAAAAAACTGAAGGACTCTATTTTCTTTCGACTCTTGAGGAAAAAAAGAAACTACTGGCAGAATCAAAGATAGATCACCTGATAATAATGAGTTTCACTAAAGAACTGGGTAACCTTGAGGCTGCCGATTTCATAAGGGAAATTCTGGTGGAGAGAATTGGTGTAACACGTCTTATTGTCGGATACGATAATCATTTCGGCAAAAACAAAGAAGGTGACTTTAAGAAAATTCGTGAATGCGCTGAATTATTTAATTTTGAAGTTGAACAGATAAGTGAAGTCTCTGCACGTGAAGGAGTAATAAGTTCCACTGCCATTCGTGAAGCATTGCTTAAAGGCCGTCTTGAGGATGCCAGCAGATTGCTTGGCTATGACTATTCTCTCACAGGAACCGTAATTCAGGGCAGGAAGCTGGGCAGGTCATTCGGATTTCCGACTGCCAACATAAAGCCTTCCGACAGCCATAAGCTGATACCTGCCGACGGTGTTTATGCCGTTGAGGTACTGGTCGGCAACGAAAAGCTTCCGGGAATGTTAAGCATAGGATTCAATCCGACTGTAAACAAAGGCAGGGAAATCAGATCAATTGAAGTCCATATTTTTAATTTTGATATGGATTTGTACAATCAGTCTGTTACAATCATTTTCAGGTTCAGGTTAAGGGATGAGAAGCGATTTGATAGTGTAAAACAGCTTGCCAGGCAGATGGAACTTGATAAGCAGGCGGTAATGAGGTTGCTGACCTGAACAACGGCTTTGAATTAATTGTTAACTTTGCATCCGGAAGATCAAATAAAAATTAATACTGATGAATTTAATGGTCGAAACTAAAGCTTATGCCGTAAAAGATATTTCTCTTGCGTCCTTCGGACGGAAAGAAATTGAGATTGCTGAAAAGGAGATGCCCGGTCTTCTTGCTATCAGGAGGAAATATTCATCTGAAAAACCGCTCATGGGAGCAAGAATAACGGGTTCGCTTCACATGACAATCCAGACAGCCGTTCTCATTGAAACTCTTGTGGAACTTGGCGCTGATGTCCGCTGGGCAAGCTGTAATATTTTCTCCACCCAGGATCATGCTGCTGCAGCAATTGCAAAAAAGGGTATTCCTGTTTTTGCCTGGAAAGGCGAATCGCTTGAAGAATACTGGTGGTGCACTGCCCAGGCGCTCTCGTTTCCGGGAGGTAAAGGTCCCAATCTTATTGTTGACGACGGGGGAGATGCCTCGCTGTTTTTGCATCTGGGGTATAAAGCTGAAAATAATCCTGAAATTCTTGACAGGGAACCATCAAACAGGGAAGAATCGGTCATTCTGAAAACCCTTAAGGAAACGATTAACCTCGAGCCGGGGAAATGGCACAGGGCAGTAAGTGAACTTAAAGGTATTTCCGAAGAGACTACAACAGGTGTCCACAGGCTCTACCAGATGATGGAAAATGGTGAACTGCTGGTACCCGCAATAAATGTCAATGACTCAGTTACCAAATCAAAATTTGATAATCTTTACGGGTGCCGCGAATCACTTGCCGACGGGCTGAAAAGAGCACTTGATGTCATGATTGCCGGTAAGGTTGTCGTTGTTTGCGGTTATGGGGATGTGGGGAAAGGTTGTGCGAAATCGATGAAAGCATATGGTGCAAGGGTTATAGTTACCGAAATTGACCCCATCTGTGCCCTGCAGGCTTCGATGGAAGGTTTTGAGGTCAAGACCGTTGAAGATGTGCTTGATGAAGGTAATATTTATGTGACAGCAACAGGGAACAGGGATATAATCCGTCTTGATCATATGCTGAAGATGAAAGACCAGGCAATTGTGTGTAACATTGGTCATTTTGATAATGAGATACAGGTCGACAAACTTAACGGAATGGAAGGCACGAGGAAAATAAACATTAAGCCGCAGGTGGATAAATATGTATTTCCCGACGGTCATGCCATCTTCCTGCTTGCTGAAGGGCGGCTGGTAAATTTGGGATGTGCAACAGGCCATCCTTCGTTTGTGATGAGCAATTCATTCAGCAACCAGACATTGGCTCAGATTGATCTGTGGAAAAACAATTATAATATCGGCGT
>Ga0154631_1230_pt1 | contig 29533 bp, 16 predicted proteins | sample Rifle2008BG13ft_FD_116060 | JGI IMG/M metagenome (GOLD analysis project Ga0154631, IMG submission 116060) | Bacteroidetes bacterium RBG_13_42_15 | reverse complement strand
TTGCGGTTTAATAATTACAAAAAAAGCCGGTAACAGGTTAAACATTTCAAAACAAAAAGAGATAAACCAGTTGCATCTTATTATATGGTCAATAGTTAGTGCTATTGTCCTGGTTGCGTTAGGTGCGGCCGGATTACATAAAGGTTTGCCACCCTATATATACTATCCGGTACCTTTATTATTATCATTTATCTTGCCAAAATATATATTCAATCTTTCCTTGAAAGAATTATGTATATATATAGTTTCTGGCATATTAATCGGGTTTTTAACACATCTGTTATTTTCTTTAATTGTTGGATATAATAATTATCTGCCATTCTGGAAAATTGACCCGATATGGTAATTGTAATTTGATTGTTTCATGTACCGAGGACCGATGACCAAGTGCCATTTTTTCTTGCGTATTTCGATATTTTGTTGTAATTTTTCCCTTTTATGATCAGACAAATCACATAAAATATAACGTGAAATTATTTTAACTTAATCTTTCTATATATGGTAGCAACAAACGAAGGACTCATCCAGAAGGTTTTCCAGGAGATGCTGATCTATAAGCCTTCTCTTCAGAAAATGCTTGTGGCTGATGAAGAGGAGGAGGAAAATCTCGATCCCCGCTTGCAGGGTGATATAATCATTAAAAATTTCCCATGGCCTGTAGGGATTGAGCTGAGGAGGCTCTTCTCCGCTTCCATGCGGCAGCCCGACCGCGGGAGGCTTGACCAGATCTTCAAGACTATAGAACGCACCATGCAGTTCATAAGCTTCGTGATGATATGCCAGGTATGGAAGGATAAGAAAGAAGGGAAACTTGTTGTTTCCGATAACCTGGCAAAAGATTTCCAGGGCAGGATGCTGGTGCTGAGCATGGGTAACTATACCTGGCTTATACGGGCAATCGGAAGCAATATGAAGGAAAAATCGGCACCCTGGTTCCTGCCTGAAATGGGCGAAAATTTCGACAGTAAATTCTTTGCAGCCCTTGACTTCTGGGTACCTGAAAGGAATGAAGTGGGTCATTACCAGATCAATCTTACACAGGAGGAGATAGAAAGAAGATGTGTGGAATATGAGGAAAAACTTGCTTATATTCTTTGCAGGATAGCTTTCCTGTGTAAATACAGGCTCGTATCCGTTCGTGAAATAAAGGTCAACCATCAAAAGAACCAGTTGGCGAAATTCAACCATGTTGTCGATATCCTTAACAGCTCCGATTCCGATTTTACGGCAAAAGAACTTGAAGAGGAGAAATTTGCAGAGAGCCAGTCGGTACTGCTGATGAAGTCTCTCAAGAACATGGAAGAATATCTTAACCTCTCCCCTCTTATCATAGATACCAATTCCGAGGTAATTGACAACAAGGAGAAGTTCGATATCAAGAAGGATATTTTCATGTATACGAAATTCCGCAGTGATCATCTTATGTATATCGGAACAGAAGTGACAGAGAAATGCGACCTGAGGAGCCTGCATAATTACAACATCCTGCTGGAGCAGTTTAAAGATATGATCGTCACCATCTCGGGTAAGCCGCTGGAAGCATAATAAAGTGTTGCAAGTTACATGTTGCATGTTGTTTCAACCAATGATAACATGCAACATGCAACATGCAACCTGGAACGTTTGATTAATATACTTAACAAACAATGAAGTCTCCATTTAAGTTTCTAGACAGCTACACTAAAGACGACCGCGAGATCTTTTTCGGCAGGGAAAAAGAGATTGCTGAATTATACCGACGGGTATTCGACAGCAGGATAATGGTGGTTTATGGAATGTCCGGAACGGGCAAGTCTTCCCTTATTCATTGCGGATTAGCAAGTAAATTCGGTGAAAGCGACTGGCTTAATGTCAATATCCGACGCGGTAAAAACCTGTTAATATCGATGGCGGAGGCCATCGATAAGGCATCTTTGAGGGTGTCGGACAGTTCAGCGAAAGTCATTAATGATTTTGATAAAGCAGATGAGATCAATAAGAAAACTATCTATTTCAGGAAAGCGGTAAAGAACTTATATCTCGATCATTATAAGCCTATTTATTTCATATTCGATCAGTTTGAGGAGTTGTTTATTTTTGGTACAAAAGAGGAAGATGAGATTTTCATAAATGTTCTCCGGTCATTATTAGTTTCTGGTCTTCAATGTAAATTCATTTTTATTCTCCGTGAGGAGTACCTGGGATGGTTAACAACATTTGAGAAATCAATACCGGAATTTTTTAATAACAGGATGCGGATTGAGAAGATGGATATTGGCAATGCAATAAGTGCTGTTGAGGGTCCCTGTAAAATATATAACATTGCTGTTGAAGAAGGATTTGCCGAGAATATGTTAAGGAAACTATGTCCCTCAAATGAGAGTGAGATCGAGCTTACATATCTGCAGGTATTTCTTGACAAAATATACAAGCTGGCTTTAAAGAGGGATCGTGAAGGAAGAAATATTTCCTTCCGTAACTCAGATCTTGTTAAAGCGGGTACCGTTTTCAATATCCTGGGAAGCTTCCTTGACGACCAGATCAGTAATCTGCATGACCCGGATACTGCCCTGACAGTATTGAAAGCATTTGTGTCAGCCAGGGGTACCAAACGCCCTGTAAATACCGAGGAGATAAGGGAATATGCCCTGACGACAGGTAAGGATATTGATGAAACTACTATCAATGACCTTCTTATTTCACTCGTGAACCTGAGAATTCTCCAGGATAAGGACCATACAGGGCGCAATGAGCTTAAACATGATGCACTTGCTGCAAAGATATTTGAGAAAGTCACTCTCGTTGAAAAAGAGCTTATTGATATCAAACAGTTTATTGAGACAGCAAATGAAAACTGGAAGAAGAGAGATGTACTGTTATCTGATAAAGATCTTAGCTATATAGCTCCCTATGAAGACAAACTTTACCTTAATGATGAACTTAAATCCTTTATTTCTAAAAGTAAACGGGAATATCAGAGGGTAAAACATCGCAGACGGAATATTTTTATTTCTTCAGGGATAGGCCTGCTGGTTGTTTTTGCCTGCTTTACCGTATGGGCTCTGCTTGAAAGGAATAAATCCCAAAGAATGGAAATAATTGCCAATGCTAATTATTTCAGTGCCTCATCAAAAGAAATGACCAGTCAAAATCCGTCCAAAGCTTTACGACTTGCATTTCGGGCTTATGAACTGAATCCTGATCCTGATAATTATCAGAACCTTGTTAATATATATTCAAATAATGAATTTTATTACCCGATCTTAATGGATAAAAATTATATCTATCCTGAATACAGGATCATGGGGAATAATGCCATTGCAATATTCTATCAAAAGAGATATTATGATTTTGAGAATTATTGTATTGATTTATATAACTCAAATGAGGAACTGATAAGGAAATGGGATATAAACCAGGAGGCATATTATTGGGGCATATCTGCTGACCTTAGATCAGCTGTTACAATCGGATCAGATTCAATATTAAATATATATGATCAGGATGGTAATCTGAAAATTTATAAAAAGTTAGATTTAAAAGAAGACCTCTATCCGAGAGATTTCAAGATTTTAACTAATTCAAATAATATTGTCCTCTTCCTTATGAGTAATTCTGAAACTTCCGGAGTAGTTTACTTGCTTTCAAAAGATGGTGAAATTATAAATATAACCGATCATGATTTTAAAGAATCGGCAAATTTGGCTGATTATATTTTTGATGAAAATTTCGCCTATTTTTTCTATGCGACGGGAGAAATGGAAAGGATATCATATGATGGGAAGAACAGGATGGAAACAGGATCTGTCCTTGCCTCTCAGGAAGAGCTTAACTCGGCAACATTATTAAATGGCGACAGATTTGCCCTGTCAACTTCGGAGAAACACTTTTATATCTGCGATTTACAAGGGACTATTATAAAATCATTTAACAATGTAAATGAGAGCATATTTAAAGTCAGGGAAATTAATATGAAGGATTTTTTACTGACATTAAATAAAAGTGGTATTCAGATATGGGATTATTCAGGCAATATAGTAAAATCACTTCTGATAAATGGAATCTCTGACTACTTTTGTAATTATGATTCTGTGAATAACAGAGTTATTTTTATGTATGACGGGAAATTCTATGCCTGGGATATTGGAGATACGGGTGATAACCTGATCATTAAAAATAAAGCGGGCCATTCCTACTACTCTAAAGATCAATATATTGTTGATCAGGTCAAAGATACGATCAGCTTGCTTAGTAAAGATGGTTTAATAATAAAATCCTTACCAGTCAAATATAAAAACACCGGACTGAATATATTTCCGTCTTTTAATTATATTCTTATTCACAACATTTCTGATGCAGACTCCCTAGCACTGGTATCTGACTGGGAATCAAATATTGTTTCAGTATTGAAAGGTGTAGACGATAGATATTTCAGAACTACAATTTCAAGGAATGACAGCCTGATACTTTCCACAATTGGTTATCAACGTGTTTACTTTGGTTTATGGTCATTAGACGGTACCCTTAAGAAAACATTTGTCGGACATGATAGTCGAATAGGGATTCTAAGAATTTCGGATGACAATAAGAGAATATTATCTGGTGGTATAGACGGCAATGTAATTCTATGGGATACGTCCGGCAAACAGCTTCAGCGTCTTAAAGCGCATACAGCTGGCATTACATCCCTGGATATTTCACCGGATGGATCGCTTTTTCTGACAGGATCATGGGATGGCACCGTAAAACTTTGGAATAAAAATGGACAATTACTTTTTACTTTCCAGAGTCCGGAAATAAACGTTATTCTTAATGCACGGTTCTCACCTGATTACAAATCGTTCTATGTCTCCGATACAAAAAAGCTCAGGTTATTCAATAATCAGGGGATTCTTCTGCAGACTTTTAATAATGTTTCTTATGCTGATGAAATAAGTATATCTACAGATATTAAGCGCATTTATTACCCCGACAGATCAGGAATCAGAGAGATTGGTCTTAAACAACCTCTTGACACTTTTCTATCATCAGGTAAATTTGGAGATCTGACAATTGAAGAGAAACTAGATCATGGATATATGGAATATGATGAACTCCTTAATACCAGAGATAAAGAAAATATCTATTCGGGAGCTAAATATTTCAGGACCAAATCAATGACTGTAACTGAACCGGCTGAAAAGTATGAGTTACTGAATAAGGCAGAGATATTATATGAATTTCTGTGCAGTTCGGATACAACTTCGATAAGATTCCCTGTTAATACCACTCAGTTTTTGCTTGATAAAGCCAGTTCTACTGGTGAAAATGTAAAACCTGAAATAGATGATATTTATAAAATACTTCTGGCTAAAAATAACTACTTTGATCTTTTCAATGCGGGAAGATTTTATCAAATAAACACCAACTCCTCTACAGTAGAATTTGAATTCCAGAAGAAAGCTATAACAATCTTTAATAAAATCATCGAGTTATATCCTGAGAAAAAAAGGGAACTCGATTCACAGGTAGGATCCCTGGCATGGCAAATTGTCTATCTCAAACAATTTGATGATGCATTAAATGCCTGTCTCCTTGCTTTGCGTATCAATCCTGAAGGATTTTATGCCAATATCAACCTTGCTCCATGTTATTTGCTAGTCGATTCTGTTGATAAAGCGAAAAAGCTGTATGCTGAAATGAAAGACAGGCTTGTCCCTTCTTCTGAAATTCAAAATGATGAGAAATTCTTTGGTGATGTATTTAAATCTGATCTGATGGATCTTAAATACAGAGGATTTAATATCCCGGAATATGAAGAAATTATGTTATTGCTCGGTACCGATAGCACGGATTTAAAATAGCACACAGCAGGTTTTTTTTAATATAAAATAGTGTAAAGATTCACTGATATATGAAATCCCCCTTCAAATTCCTCGACAGTTACACCAAAGACGACCGGGAGATCTTCTTCGGCCGCGACAGTGAGATAGAAGAGCTCTATCAGCGAGTCTTTGACAGCAAGCTCCTGCTGGTGTATGGCGTCTCCGGTACAGGAAAGTCATCACTTATTCACTGCGGACTCGCAAACAAGTTCCAGGAGACCGACTGGCTGCCTCTGGTGATCCGCCGCGGAGGGAATATCATTGAAAGTATAGCTTCGGCAATCAAAGCTGTATCTATTACTGAACAACAGAGCAAGTTTGTATCTCCGGGGGATTTTAAAAAGGCAGTCAGGTCTTTATATCTCGATCATTACAAACCTGTTTTTTTCATCTTTGACCAGTTTGAAGAGCTTTTCATTTTTGGAGACAAAGAAGAGCGAAGGTCATTCATTCATATTGTTAAATTATTAACAGAATCGGACCTCCAGTGCCGGATGATCTTTGTGATGCGGGAAGAGTACATGGCAGGGATCACCGAGTTTGAGAAGTCCATTCCAACCATCTTCTCCAACAGGGTACGTATTGAGAAAATGTCGCACAGGAATGCTCTGGATGCAATCAAAGAGCCTTGTAAAGTATTCAATATCAACATTGAAGAAGGATTTGCAGAATCACTTCTTGAGAAACTGAGCCCAGGAGAAACGGACGTGGAACTAACTTATCTCCAGGTATTTCTTGACAAGGTATTCCGATTAGCTACCGGATTTGTTCCCCCCCTTGGGGGGGAATTAAAAGGGGGGTCGTCACCCGGGGGAAAAGAAGGTGGGTACTCCTTATCTTTCACACTCGAACTCCTTCAAAAAATAGGCAATGTTTCTGATCTTCTCGGAAGCTTCCTCGAAGAACAAATCTCTCTTCTCGATAATCCCGACCAGGGTCTTGCAATATTAAAATCCTTCGTATCCGTGAAGGGGACCAAGCGCCAGATGAGTCCTGAAGAGGTAGCGGATTATGCTCAGACTCTTGGGAAACCGCTAAAAGAGACATATCTGCAGGAACTGCTGCAGAGCTTTATAAATCTGAGGATCCTCCGTGACAAGGATGAGAACGGCCGGTATGAGCTGAGACATGATGCTCTGGCAACAAAAATCTATGAGAAGATCACACTTGTTGAGAAAGAGGTTCTCGAAATAAGGCAGTTCATCGAAAACGCCTATTCTAACTTTGAAAAGAGAAAGATATACCTTGAACCTGATGACCTTAGCTATATCGCTCCCTATGAGGATAAGCTGTTTGTTAACAAGAAACTGAGTGATTTTATTGACCTGAGTAAAAAGAAGATTCTGGTAAAGAAAAGAGCTTTTATCCGGACATTAAGCTATTCTGCCGCCGGTTTCCTGATCATTCTCATTTCGATAGTCATTTATTCCTTCAGGTCAAACATAACTGCCAAATCCGAAGAGCTGTCCACTGAAGCTTTTTTGCAGAATGGCTTCTCCCCTTCCCTGAGCTTCCAGACAGCTTTGAATGCTTACATAAAAGATACGACATCGACAATTGCTATCAAGTCTCTTTTTGATGCCTTTTATGCAATGCTGGATAATGGCCCTTATCATGATACTCTGGGAAATATCCTTGATCCCCAAAAAGCTATTTTCGATTTTACACCCTGCAATTCGAAAATAAAGTATGCAAGATTTTCAGAAGACGGGAAATATATCTTCGGCTTCCTTGAAGACAATACGATAAATGTCTGGGATATAAAAGGCAAACTTATCTTTTCAAAAAGGGAGGATCTGAATCCTGTAGTTACCTTAAAACTTTCACCTGATAATAACCATATTGCCGCCGCATATTTTGACAGCACAACTGTTTTCTGGAATCTGAATGGAGAAATAATTTACAAGTCTGAAATTGTCTTTGATCCTCTGAATCCTCTTGATGTTATTGATTTCTGTCCCGACAAGAATATTATTACTGTAATTGACAGCAGCAGACAGATCATAGTATTTAATCTTGACGACAGCTCTCATTATAAACTGGAAGGACAAGCTACAAAAGTCAATGGAGCTGTCTTTTCTCCTGATGGTAAGTATATTGCTTCGGCTTCAAAGGATTCAACTGTTATAATCTGGCAGTATAATGACAGTTCCGGTTACTATGAAAAGGTCAACAGGCTAAAAGGAATGAATTCAATAGTCTGGTCAGTTGATTTTGCGCAGAATTCTAAATATATCCTTTGTGTTACCGATTCAATTGAATACCCGGTAACCATTTGGAAACTAACCGGTAATGATGTATTCGAAAAACGCTTTTATAATGACACCATAGAAAAGAGATATTTGACAATGGCCCCCAACAACTATTACGGCAGATATTTCTCTGCTGAGTTTACGGCAAATGATGAAGCTATAAAGATATCTACCTTCAATGATAAGCTCTCACTGTCACAGGAAATGATTTTCGATCCATCAGTCAAATATAAAGGTTTCGATCATCACAGGATCATTTACTCAAGAGAGAGTTACCACCTGGTACCCATGAATAAGTACCTAAAATGGTATGGAGTAAATCGGAAAGGACAAGCCCTGGACCCTGCAAATCAGTTTAAATACTCCTATTCATTTGTTGATGTTTCATCAAAATATATAGCTTCAAATATCTCAGGTACAAATTATTCAGCCTTAATCCGTCTTGACAGGCTTCCAATAAGAAAATTCAATGGGATACAACCGATATTTTCACCTGATGAAAACTACCTGCTCTGTATTGATGGCAGAAATATAAAATTATATCCTGTTGATGAAAAGGAACTCATCAAGTTGACAACCAGTGATTCAATTTTTGGAGAACTTGATACAGATCTGGCTAAATGGAGGCATTTCCTGAAAGATTTTTAGCTACCTGCCTGAAAAATCTACTTCATAATCTTCCATATTAAAATGAACTCTTTCCTTCTGCGAAAACTCTTTAAAGAATATGCTCCTGTAAATCTTATCCGGCAATAAAAATTTCAGGGAAAAAATTATAAGAAACAGAATTAATGGATTGATAATAAGCCTCTTAAAGGACAGCTTATGTGTCTTAGCCCAGTCAGTAAAATTAGAAAATGGCAGTATGATGAACAATGCCAGGCATGCCAGAAGGAAGATCACAACCCCTATTGTATCATATAAATTGTTTAATGCCGGTCTGGCTGCCAGGAATTTTATCAGAAAGAGTGCATTTAAGCAGCCGATGACACTATAAAAAAGAATAAATATTATTCCTTTAGTTTTATCACTTTTATAAACAGGAACAGATTTGAAAACCAGAATAACAAATCCCGTCCAGGAGAGGAAAAATGCAAATGGAATTATAAATCCGCCTTCAGAAATACCAAACCGGTTAATGATGAATCCAGTAATAATTACAGGAATTAAACCCAGGAGGATAATCTCAATTTTTTCAAGGTAACAGATAAAAAGAAGAATAACACAATATATGATAGTATAAATAAAACCTATCACTATGAAAACACTATTATTAATCAGATCACCAATGGTGGAAGGAAAGATCCTAAAAAAAACGTATACTATTAATGATGCCGGTATAAAAGTTATCAGGAAGATTTTTATTCCTCTGCTTATTGTGGTTCTCTGATAAATAAATAAGCCTACTATTGCTCCTGTGCAAACAATCCAGAATATCATTGCAATCATGAAATAAAAAAAATTGTTCGAATCTCCTGCTGTAAGATCCTCCTGATCAATGAAAGACATCATTAAGGTCAATAAAAGCGGGGATAAAAACAATAAAATCCACCTGAATGTGGTCAGCTTTGACAGTTTCATCGGAACATGTAAATATTTTAATTGCTAATATAAAGTTAAACCAATTTCAGACAATCCGCAATTTTTTGTTTATTAAGAAATTGAGAATTATAATTTTCATCTTGGTGTTTCTTTGTGCCTTGGTGTCTCGTGGCTATTCTTTTATGCCACGAATGCACCAAGACACTAAGGTTCACGAAGATAAAATCAAAATGCCTTATTCTCAGTATCTTTTGAAATCTTCCCGATCTTTATTATATTTACTTGATTATGCCCGTTGAAATAAAATTGCATGAAATCCCCCTTTAAATTTCTCGACAGCTACACCAAAGACGACCGCGACATCTTCTTTGGTCGGGATCGTGAGATAGAAGAACTCTACCAGCGAGTCTTTGACAGTAAGCTTCTGCTGGTTTATGGAGTATCCGGTACTGGTAAGTCATCGCTTATCCATTGCGGACTGGCAAATAAGTTCCAGGAGACTGACTGGCTGCCGCTGGTGATCCGCCGCGGAGGGAATATCATTGAAAGTATGGCTTCGGCAATCAAATCTGCATCTATTACCGAACAGCAGAGCAAGTTTGTATCTCCGGGGGATTTTAAAAAGGCAGTCAGGTCTTTATATCTCGATCATTACAAACCTGTATTTTTCATTTTTGATCAGTTTGAGGAGCTTTTTATCTTCAGCGATAAAGAAGAGCGCAGGTCATTCATTCATATTGTTAAATTATTAACAGAATCGGACCTCCAGTGCAGGATGATCTTCGTGATGCGTGAAGAGTACATGGCAGGGATCACCGAGTTTGAGAAGTTCATTCCGACCATTTTTTTAAACAGGGTACGCATTGAGAAGATGTCGCACAGGAATGCTCTGGATGCAATTAAAGAGCCTTGTAAAATATTCAATATCAGTCTTGAAGAAGGATTTGCAGAGTCACTTCTTGAAAAACTTAGTCCGGATGAAACGGATGTAGAACTAACATATCTCCAGGTCTTCCTTGACAAGATATTCCGTTTATCCACCGGGTTTCTTCCCCCCCCTGGGGGGGAATTAAAAGGGGGGTCTTCGTCGGCCGGGGAAAAAGAAGAAGGTTTATCTTTCACCATCCCCCTCCTCGAAAAGACCGGCAACGTCTCCGACTTACTGGGTAGTTTTCTTGATGATCAGATCACTCTTATGGAGGATCCTGAAACTGCAATGACTGTTCTTAAAGCTTTTGTTTCAGGCAAAGGAACAAAGCGTCCTGCAAGTGAGCAGGAGGCAATTGATAATATCCGTTCTTTCGGTAAGGAAATACCACATGAGACAGTAAAAGAGCTGATCCAGACTTTTGTAAAGCTCAGAGTTTTAAGGGATAAGGACGATAACGGAAGGTATGAACTAAGGCATGATGCCCTTGCTGAAAAAGTATATGAAAAATTCTCAACGGCTGAAAAAGAGCTGCTTGAGATAAGGCAGTTCATTGAAAACTCATATCAGTCCTGGCTTAAACGCAAGATCCTTTTAAACAGTGATGATCTGAACTTTATCTCAAATAAGGATTCATTATTGAACCTTAATTCTGATCTTAAGAACTTCCTTGATGAAAGCAGAAAACATCAGAAGGCCAGATTAAAAACTATAAAAAGACTTACCATCATTTCCGCAATTGCGTTCATTCTGCTTCTTTCGACTCTTGCATTTACTTTAGTTAAAAGAACCAGAATATCAGAATCTATTCAATATACAAAAGAATCTATTTCTCAGTTTACCAGGCCAATAGACAGGCTATGCCTGGCAGCAGCTGCTTGGGACACATATAAAGGTGAAGATGCTAAAGAGGCATTATTAAAAGCATTTAATAACCTGATCAGAAATCCGGGAGAGGATGAAGATTTCAAGAAGCTCAGACAGAAATATTTAATAGAGTTTAAGCCTGTATCTTCGTCTATTGAATTTGCAGAATGTTCGAAGGACAACAGGTTCATATACGGTTATTCAGCAGATTCAATTTTTATCTGGAACAGAAATGGTGATCTGTTATCTGGAATCAACCTCGGCAAATCATTCCCGATTTCCCTTTTAATGAGCGATGATGGAGAATATATTGGGATGGTCAGCATTGACAGCATACTCACTATTTGCGATAACAAAGGCAATATCAGATTCACCCGAAAGACTGGGTATAATTCAGTCAATCCGAATCAGATATTCAGGTTTGCAAAAGACGACAGGATCATCGCTATATCGAACGATAAAGATGCAGAACTGCTTGATATTAACGGTGATATTATACAATCATTTGACCTTCATAAAGGCAGTGTTAATGCTGTTGATATTTCATACGATAGTAAATTTATAGCAACAGCATCTTCTGATAGCACAATTAATATCTGGTATTTAAATTCCGATCAGCAACGCTTTGATTATTACAGCACCATTACTTCTCATACCGATACCGTGTGGAGCGTTGATTTTGCCAAAAACAACCGATACTTACTTTCAACATCTGCTGACGGAAGAATTTGTATTACCAGCATAAATAACCAGGTTGCTTTTGAATTCAAGGATAAAATTACTATCGCCGTTTCAAATGAGATGTCCATCGGATATCCATTCTTTTCAGAATATAATGAATCAGGAGATGGAATTGTTTTCCGGTCGTCTGATTTTAAGCATACACGGGAAAAAGAGTTTATGGCCGGGATCTGGGTAAGCATTTATTATTTTCTGATCCAGGAAGGAGAAATAAACAAGTTCGACTATTTAAGATTTTCGCCCGATAATAAATATCTAGTGTATGTTTCAGGAGATGATATTTCTTTATTATCCAGGATAATATTTGTACACTCTGTTTATAATTTGAATAATAATTACCGGCTGTTGCAGATAAACGGCCTGATTCCTTTTTTCTCATATGACGGAAAATATATATATACAATTTGCGACAGGCACCTGGAAAGCTGGTTTATTGATATTGAAACAATATCCGGGATCGCCCTTGGTTATTACGAGAAATGGTATAAATACCTTGATTAAAGCCCGGGCATATTCAGGAGATCAAATTCAAACATATTGAACGGGGTCAGAGGTAAACGTGTCATCAATCTATAAAGATCCGGGAAAACGAACATCAAAACGCATAAGATGTAAACGAAGCTCATTGGAATAATTATAGCCCTGAAAAAAACTATCCGTTCAAATTTACTCCAATTGATATAGTTAGATCCCGGAAGAGTGAAAATAAATGCAAACAGAAATGGAATAAAGACAATTAGTCCGACATTTAATATAATATTGGCCCCTGGCCAGTACATACTCTTCCATAATAATCCCAGAGAGACAATGGAAAGAATAATACTTGATGAAAATCCAATATATTTCAGGAATGTATTCTGATTATATCTTTTGAGGAACACCGCAGATGAATAGAAGGAAGTACATGCAAGACCAGTAAATCCAAACGTATATAAAATTCCAGTAATCGGCCATCTTTGTCCTTTGAAGATGATTGCAATTACAATCAGCAATAAAAATACTAAAGTCCAGTTGTAATATTCTTTTGTCAGCCAAACCATTACAATAACATCCAATAATAATATGAACAGCAATATGCCACCCATGTTCCTTTGCATAAATAAGAGTATTAAACTGGATGGGATAAGAAGCAGCAACAATACCAGCAAAATTTTTTTCAGCTTCCTGTGTTTGTGGTTATTGATTTCGGTATCCTGATCTGCCATATAACCCGATTTTATGAAATTAAAGTTAAACCAATTTCATACAATTAGCAATTATTATTGAAGCATAATAGAATTCAAACTATATCTCCTTGGTGTAACTTGGTGTCCTGGTGTCTTTGTGGCAAAAATATTAGCCACCAGGCACTAAGACACAAAGAAGCACCAAGAAAATTCTAATTATTTGATATTCAAACTCTTTAGATATTACGCATATTTTTATTATATTTACTTAATTGTGCAGCTCCTGATCCTGTACAATCAAGAATTAGAAAAGAGATTGCTAATTAAAACCTTTATAAAAGGAAAGATGCCGAAAATTCCTTAAACAGAGTAGGCTCATTTAATTCCTTCACTATGAAAAAAAGTACTTTTCTCATCGGTGTCATCTCAACAGTCCTTTTGCTTATCGGTATTTTTTTCAAAACTCAGCACTGGCCTCTGGCAGGAGCCATTATGACCGTTGCCTTAGTATCCTTTGCACTGGGCTATTCTGTTCTTCTCTTTATGGATAAGAGCAAAACAACGCAGACCGGTATAGACAAATTTGCCAATGTCATGGTAATGCTGACCATGATAATTGTTTCGGTATCGTTCCTATTCAAAGCTATGCACTGGTCCGGAGCAGGTATTGGAATCTGGGCAGCCCATATATTTCTGGTATTAATGATCATCGTGCTTTATGTCCAGGGATCAAAAGAAGCCGATAATGTCAAGAAAATTCATCTTAACAACTCTGCGATCATCCTTTCATTAATGACGGCTATTTCAATCTATATCTGGTGGAGAACAAGCGTCGCATAGCATAAAAAAGATATTTTATATCATCAGGCTATCAGCAGAAAAGGAAGTATGAGCATGAAAGTAAATCCCATTGATATAAGCAACGAATCACTCTGGCAGTCAAGGTTTGGCGATTCTGCCGGAGTGGCCGACGATGCTTTAAAGAATCTCAAGAAAGCCGAAAAGGCAAAATATCAAAGGGGAATTGCATATGCTAAACTTACAGCTGCAGCTGCATACTTCCTTCAATCTAAAAATGAACAGGCCCTGAAATACCTGTCAGATATCTTCCACTGGTTTGAAGAAAATAAACAGGAGAAAGGATATGTAAGGGCACTCCTGCTGAAGGGTAATATATTTGAGAGTTTCGGTGATTATGAAAAGACCCTTCATCTCTGGCTGGAAGCATACAAAGCTTCTGTAGAGATTCATGATAAAGAATCCGAAGGAGAATCCTGCAGTCAGCTCGGACTGATATATTCAAGGCTGTGCAACTTTCCCAAATCACTGGAATACTTCAACAAGGGACTGAAAATCAGGGAAGAGCTCAGGGATGAAAACGGTGCGGCATCATCACTCAACAGGATAGGTATGGTACTCCGGCAGATGAAAAAAAATGATGAGTCACTGGAATACTATTTCCGGAGTCTTGATATCCGTAAAAAGAATAAGCAATTTTCCGCCATTCCATGGACCCTGCTCGGCATTGCCAGCACCTATGAGGAGATGCAGAAGTTCCCTGAATCACTTGGTTATTATGAAGAGGGAATGACAGGCGGCGATAAGCGTTGCAACATGCAATGCATGCTGGGTGCTGGACGTGTTTACAGCCAGACAGGTGATGCCGGTCAGGCTGAGGAACGTCTGGAACAATCCCTTAAGATGGCTCAGGAGCTTAATTCAATGGCTCTAATTTCGGAAGCACACGCTGCACTAGCCGCTCATTATGAATTATTTAAGAAACCTGACAAGGCTCTGCTTAGTTTCAAGCAATACCTCAAGGCAAAAGAGGTGTTCCAGAGCAACGAGGTCCAGAGCAAGCTCAGCAACATAGAGGTTGTACATGCAGTTGAGAAATCCGAACAGGAAAAGGAGATATTCCGGCTGCGCCATGTTGAACTGAAAGCTGCATACGATATTATTGATGAGAAAAACAGGGATATTACTGCAAGTATAAATTATGCAAGCCGCATCCAGAGAGCCATGCTTCCTAATCCGCATGAAATCAGCGGTTTACCGGAAAAAAGCTTTATCCTTTATCTCCCCAGGGATATCGTCAGCGGCGATTTCTACTGGTTCACGGAGATCAAAGAGAAACTCATCATTGTTGCCGGAGACTGCACAGGTCATGGAGTCCCGGGTTCTCTGATGAGCATGCTTGGGATTTCTTTCCTTGAAGAGATCGTGAATAATCGTGAAATCATAGAATCAGGAAAAATACTTGGCGAACTCAGGAAGGAGGTTCAAAAAGCACTTCACCAGAAAGGCGAAAGGGAAGAAGCGAGGGATGGTATGGACATTGCCCTGTGTGTCATTGACCGGATAAAGAATTCAATACAATATTCCGGAGCTTATAATAACCTTTATCTTATCCGCAGCGGTGAGCTTTCTGAATATAATGCCGACCGGATGCCTATCGGGATATTTGAACTCGGAGATAACAATTTCACAAGCCAGGATATACCATACCATTCGGGAGATATAATCTATATGTTCTCAGATGGTTACGCTGACCAGTTCGGCGGACTTAATACGAAGAAATTCAAAAATAAAAATCTGAAAGCCCTTCTTCTCGAGATCCATAATTTACCTCTGGAAGAGCAAAGAAACAGGCTCGAATCGGAATTCCTCAACTGGAAAGGTAAGAATCCGCAAACGGATGATGTGCTGATTCTAGGGCTGCAACTTTGACATCCAGCACTTTCGTGGTTCCACCTGTTTCCAGGTTGATGCCATGAGGCACATTTGTTTTCCAGGAACCTCCGGTAAAGTCTGGGATATCTATAGATTGCGACCTGTTGGCTACAGACCATTCAGTGAGAGGAGCTATTGAGCTCCAGAGGGCCCCGTCATATACATCCTGGTCAAGAGGGAGTCCGTTCCTCAGGCAGTCTATCATGCGCCAGTCCATGATGAAGTCCATGCCGCCATGACCTCCTACAATTTTAGCCACATCTCCCATCCTTTTGCTTATCGCCGGCATGTGTTCAGCCATGACATTAACCATCTCTTCATCCTTTAACCATGATTCTCCCAGTGCGATTAATTCCCGGGGATATTTTACAGCCATTCCTTTCGTACCCTTTACCAGGTGGATTCTTGAATAAGGCTGCTGCGATGATACATCATGCTGAACCATAATGCTTTTCCCTAGCGATGTCCGGATTATGGTAGTGTTCATGTTACCTCTGAAACGGTTATTTTTCCACGGTTCAAAGTAAGGATCCTGTGAGACCATCTGTTCCTCTTTAAGCCCCATTGTAAAGTCATTCGTAGATACAGATGACAGGTAATCCAGTTTATCTCCGCGGTTGATATTCATTACCTGGCATATCGGGCCGAGCCCATGAGTGGGATAAAGGTTACCGTTCCTTGTGGCATTTTCTATGAGTCTCCACATGCCTGTATATGCACCGTCCGCCTGTCGGTCATCAAGGGGTTTTTTAAAGTTCATTCCCAACAGGTTATGGATATAAGCACCTTCGCCGTGGATAATATCACCAAACATTCCATTGCGTGCCATATTGAGAGTAAGCAGTTCGAAAAAATCGTAGCAGCAGTTCTCGAGCATCATGCAGTGTTTCTTTGTCCGTTCAGATGTCTCCACAAGCTGCCATGCTTCATCGATCGTACGTGCTATGGGCACCTCACAAACAACATGTTTGCCCAGCTCCATGGCATATACTGCCATTTGAGTGTGCCATACCCAGGGTGTGCAGATATATATAAGGTCAAGATCGGGCAGTTCAACAAGTTTTTTCCAGATATTATCATCACCGGAGAACTCCTGAGCAGCCGGTCTGCCGATACTTGACAGGTATTTTTGTGAACCCGTCGTTGCCGCAGGACGCAGATCGGCAAGTGCCTTTATCTCAACTCCTTCAATATATGAAAGTCTTTCAACGGCACCGCTTCCCCTGTCGCCAAGTCCTATAAATCCTGCTCTTACTACAGGAAGCGGGGGAGCTGAATATCCCGACATATTAAATTTCTGTGTATGAGTTTTTTTAACTGATTCCAGAATTGTTGCAAGGTTTGACTCAACCTCTTTCGGGGTGCATCCGGATATATATCCACCGGTCATTGCTCCTGCACCGGCAAAGGATGCTGCTTTTAAAAAATCACGGCGATTGGATTTCATATAGAGGGTATTTTAAGGTTATTAATTATATCTTTAATACCCCGCAAATTAATACTTATTTTTTAACCCCCCAACCCCCCTGAAGGGGGGCTAAAACCGTGATAATTGTTGAATATAAATACCTGGGTTTTCAACCCCCTTTAGGGGGTGGTCCCGCAAGGCGGGACCGGGTGCCATTACACATCAGAATTTTTCTTCTTCCGGAATTTGACTACAAGATCATTAATGATTGATCCCACCAGAAAACCTATCAGCCCGCCGTAAAGAGTGCTCCAGTACCATATGGATTTAATCGGGCATGAGCCGGTGAGGCAGCCAACAAATTTCCAGTAAAGAAATCCGCCGGCAAGGCCGGCTATTGTAAATATAATCAAAAGCCGGTTTTTCTTTATAAAGCCCGGTGTGTTCATAGTAAGTCTTGTGGTCTTGCAGGTCTTAATTGTTTAATAATACGTGTTTATAAAAATCCGTGACCATTTTACTTTCATTTTCCCAGTTCAGGGATCCTGATGCATAAACAGAGTTTTGTTTCAGTTTGTTCAAAAGAGCCCTGTCGTCACGAAGCTTTTTTATTGCGTTACTTATTTCCTGAGGTGTTATTTCAGGAATGATTATTCCGCAATTATTGCCTAGTACGATCTTTTCAACTTCAATTCGTCTGCTGGCAATAACTGGGATTCCTGCTGAAATATAATCAAATAGTTTATTTGGAAGTATGAATCTGTAATTGAGATTTGTTTCTTTATCAAGAGTCAATCCGGCGTCTGCAGTTTTTGTATATCTCATCATCTCCGGCCATGGCAATTTTGGGATAAACCTTATACGACCTCCCAAATTCAGAGAATCTGTTCTATCTTTAAGAATTTTGTAAACATCCCCGGCTCCTATAACCAGTAAAATAACACTTTCAGTTTCATTGATTGCCTCAATGAGTTCTTCACCTCCCCTGTCAATATTAATACCACCACCCTGAATTACCAGCAAAAGATGATCCTCAGGTATTCCAAGATCCCGATGAAGATAAGGTTTAATGTCTGAAGATACTGGTGAACAATTCCTTACAACCAAAGGTCTGATTTTATATTCAATCTCATATTGTTCAGAAATTGAATCACTGACAGTCATAACATATTTCAGGTGCGGAAATATTGATCTTTCAATTGTCTTCCAGAACCATTTCCTGAATGGTTTATTATTAAGTTCCGGAACGCCTGTAAAATACTCATGTGAATCATATACCAGCGGCAGGTGTTTCAGTTTTGAAACAAGATAATTGGCGGGCAGTGTATCAAGGTCATTTGCCACGAGAAGATCAAACTTATGATTTAACAGGTAAAAGAAGAGGCGAACATTGAAGAATTTGTAGAAAAAGAATCCCCGTTTAAAGAGCATCCTGAATCTCTTTGTTCTGAAGGGTACAGAATCCGAATCACAGCAATCGCCCAGTCGCCTGCCAATAATTGTGATTTCACAATCAAGTTTGCTGACCGTTTCGGCGATTTTCTGCACCCTCTGGTCATAGCAGATGCAGTTTATCACAGAGAAGGCTACTATGGTTTTATTATTTGAACCTTGCATGGGTTAAAAGTAGTAAAAATGGTTTAAGGTTTAAGGTTTAAGATTTAAGGTTCAGGGAGCAAGGCCAAAGAACTCCCCTTTGAAGAGCCTGTCCCGCGTAACTTTGGCGGAGCGGGAGGGTCGGTGGGATGTTATATTACATTCATCCCGGGTTTTATGTTTTTTTCCGAAAGCTCAATGATCTTTTTTATCCTTCTGATTCTTGTTTCCGGCTTTTTGGCGCTATTAAGCCAGTCAATATACATTCTCCGGGACGATTGTGTGAAATTTGAAAAATTCTTAAGAGCGACTTCGTTCTTCCTAAGGGCCTTCATAAGATCCTCAGGTTCAGATGGATTGCCGTCGCGACGATCGTCATAAATAAGTTTGGGTTTTTCCAGTGCTTCCTTATATGCTTTAAGTCCGGCAGGTTTCATAAGTCCTTCTTTTTTCAGTTTTTCCACCCTTTCGATATTATATTTTGACCACCGGCTTCCCGGTCTGCGTGGAGTGAAGCGTTGTATATAATAATCCTCGTTGATCCTTTTGATTTTGCCGTCAATCCATCCGAAGCAGAGAGCTTCCTCGACGGCATCAGTATAGGGTATGCGGGGTTTGCCTGAAGGTTTCTTATAATACCTGAGCCAGACCTCTTCACAGGAGGAATGGTTCTTTTCGAGCCATTTCCTCCACTCTTCCCTTTTAGTAAAATACAACTCCATTCGATTGCTAAACTAATAAAAAATAGTGTCATGGCGAGGAGTCCGGATTTATTGGGAAGACGAAGCAAACCTCGTTTGCATCTCGGAAATTATCTTCTCCAGCCGATCAATCTTTTCGTTCTGGGATTCGATCTGCTGATTCAGTTCCTTTACAGCATTTACCAGTGCTACGTTGATTACATGCATATCAAGGTTCAGGTATCCATCTTTGCCCGTACTAACAGCCTCAGGAAGGTATTCCTGAACATCCTGTGCAACAAATCCAATATATTCATTTTCGATAGGCAGACCTCTTGCATTTCCATACTTATAATTATATAATACAGGCTGAAGATCAAGTATTTCATTTAAGCCTTTTTCAAATATCCCATGTATATCCTTCAGTCGCATATCTGAACTTGCAAGCCACGCACCACCACCTGGTTTGTAAGCTTCTACGGTAACTATCAACTCACCATTAACTGTAAGCCAATCGTTGTATAAATCTCCATAAATCAGAGGTGTAGATGTATTACTATTGTCAATATAGAGTTTGTTGGAAGTAGTCTCATTCCCCCCGGCACTTCGGCCAATAAATATATTCCCGTTTCCTGATACAAGGTTACTTCCAGCTCCGTGACCTATTATTACATTCCCTGACCCTGTCTCCAATTTAGTTCCGGAAGAATGTCCCAGTAATACATTACATTGTCCGTATGACTGATGGAAGAAATCACCTTTAAGATTCACTCCTGTGTAATTACCAATTGCTACATTATTACCGCCCCACGAATTAAAAGCTGTTATCCAGGTGCCATCAGGCAGCAGTAAAGGAAATTCAGTGTAACTGCCAGAATTGTTTTTACCGGATGCTTCTCCGATAAATATATTAGATGCTGCACCATTGCTTGCAGCTCCCTTACCCGCATAATATCCAACAAAGGTGTTGTGAGGACCACTTGAGTTCTTACCGGCTTCAAAACCCATCTTTGTAGTATAAGTTCCATTATTTGAAGCCTGTGGGGTAATATACATAAAATCCTCATTTATATCACCTTTTGTATTTCCATATCCTCCTATCGCGAATCCTCCCTTTACTGCTTTTGAAGACTTGTTATTAATATTGAAGCGGATACTGTCAGGAGTAATATTCATGAAATCAACCGTTTTGCTTGACTTGGCATAATCAAAGCCTCCGATAGCAAAACCTCCCTTGACACTTTTTGAGTATTCATTATGTTCAACATTTATTCTTACACCGTTGTTATAAACTGCCAAGACAGGTACTCCATATTTATTCTTTACTTCAAAAAGAGGTGTTTCGTCAGACCAGCCGTCGGCAGGCTGGACGGAAAGCTTACTAGTTGGATTAGTCGTTCCGATACCGACATTACCACCATTCACAGCTGCCAAAAGACTACCACCAACCAACAATCCCGGAGTATTTGTTGTTCCATAACCAGTTCCTGCAGCTTCAAGGTATAACCAACCTGCAGTATATCTTAACTGGTGTGCAACTGCTCCATGATGATGGAATAACAAAGTTCCTTCCCTGCTTGTTGCTGTCGGATTTGGGCCTCCCAACTCAAGAGAATATGCATTGATATCTGCGACACCATTATAGGAATTTGCTGAAATATTTCCTGCAACGGCCAGCTTATATGCAGGATTTTGATTACCAATCCCAACATTGCCATTATTAACATTCATTACCATACCCCAGTATCCTCCAACACCATAAAAACCAACATGATCATCATTATACATTCCTATAAAACTCCTGTCCACTGTATTTGCATTATCCATTAGCCAGAATCCTGCAGAACCACCTCCAGTTTGAAATCTGGATCGACCCACAACATCAAGCTTAAATCCCGGGGTAATAGTTCCAATTCCTACATTTCCAAGATGGTTGATTGTCAAATGAGGATTGGTTCCTCCTCCCCCGATGAACTGAAGACGTCCATCGCCACCGGAAGCACTGGCAATTGTCCCTCTGATAGTACCGTAATCATGTCCTGATGTCGGATTAATCCTTCCGAATTTCAACCCTACACCTTTTTCTGTTGCTGTCCAGTCTCCGCTTGCATTCTGAACGTATAACGGATAGGTAATACCGGTATTATCATTATAAGTTACTGTTAGAGGTGTTACAGGGGTGCTTGTTTCAATTCCAACAAAACCTGATGCATAATAAAGGCTTGAACCGTTTAGCAGCCAGGGATTGCTGCTCGGGGAATACATTGCATATGGAACAGACCAGAGTCTTGATGATCCCATAAGTTCAAATCCTGATCCTTGGTCTATCTCCGTCATAATGAATTTCGGAGTAACGCTCCAGTCAATTGCGTCAAAAGTAGGTGCGGTACTGGCATCCTGCCTGGTGCCTTTTCCAATTACCAGTGACAACATTCCAAAATCGTTGGTTGTAATGGAGGAGTGCACTTCCTGCCAGAAGACTGTCCCGGAGAGGGAATCGGACCGGATCGTTATCCTCACCGGCAACGACTGATTTAAAACGGGATCACCGGTTGTACCGTCACGGGCAATGGCCTGGTAGTTAAATCCCTGCGGGATCTGGCTCAGGGTGCGGGGCGCGGTGCAGAGGGCAAGAAGAACGATACAAGAAAAAATTTTTAAGGGGGAGAGTTTAGTTTTCATGTGAAGAAGGTATTACGGTTTGACGGTATGACGGTATCCCACCTTCGCTAAAGCTTCGGTGGGCAAAGGACGGTGTAATGGTATAAGGGTATGACGGTACTGGAGCACAACGGTCGAATGTTGCAACTGTACGGTGAGAAGTCAGAAAGGTCATGAAAAGTGAATAAAACAGAAAGTTAGAATAAAAAAGGGAAATAGTCAAATTTATTTGATGAACAACCGGCGACCGGTACGCGGCTGCTCCCTCCATCTCGCCCTCCTTCTGTTGTGATGTTGAACCTTTGTTCCGTTGAGCCTTATAATTTTACCAGCATGGCTGCCAGTCATTGCCGTCATAAACCATCAGCTTATGGATTGAGGCATCATAATATATATCTCCTTCAGAGGGTGAGTCAGGAGCTGAACCCGGAGTAATATTTACCAGGTCTCTCACAGTTACTCTGGCATTTAATATAAGTATATCACTATCAAATTCACCGTATATTAGAGCGTTAGTACTGTCTGCCTCACTATTTTCAATATACAGCCTGTTTGATCCCAATTCTGCCTGTCCGGCCCTGTAACCAACAAAAACATTACCGCTGCCATCGAGATTATTCAGACCGGCAAGCCTTCCGAGAAAAAGGTTGAAATCGCCGGAAGTCTTATAATATCCGGCGCTGGCGCCAAGATATGTATTGTCTGATCCGGCAGATTGGCGTATGCCGGCGGCCCTTCCTATAAATGTATTAAAAATGCCGTCTGAATTGCTATAACCTGCACTGTAACCATTGAAAAGATTATAACTACCGTTATTGTTCAGAAATCCGGCATGGCTTCCTGTAAAAGTGTTCTGATTACCTGCATTATTATATCCTGCAGAATCACCTATAAACAGATTATTATTCCCGGAGGCTGAAATGTTTAATTTCCCGTTAATTGTTACATCAGCATTAAAGATAAGTTTATCATTATCAAACTCTCCATAAATAAGAGCCTGGGTACTGTCACCTCCCGTATTTTCAATATAAAGTTTATTTGATCCCATTTCGTTCCATCCCGCACCTAACCCTAAAAATACATTATTATCTCCAGTTGCACTATTCCCTGCACTGTATCCCACGTATACATTATTGGAACCAGTAAGGTTTTGCGTCCCGGCTCCGGCTCCAATGAATGTATTCCATTCTCCGGTTGTATTCCAATTACCACTGTATATCCCCAAAAATGTATTGTTACTTCCCTCTGTATTATAATTTCCTGATACTCCACCGATCATAGTATTATGGTATCCAGTTGTATTAGAATACCCGGAACCAGGTCCAATAAAAACATTATGATAACCTCCGGTATTGTTAAAACCGGCCTCATTTCCAATGAATACATTTAAATATGCAGAATCACTTCTGTTACCAGCCAGCTTACCAAGGTAAATATTATTATGACCAGTTTTGTTATATGCCCCGGCATATGAACCGAGAAAAATATTTTCGCTGCCTGTTGTGTTATAATAGCCTGCCCAGTTTCCCATTAAAATATTGAAATTGCCTTCATTACGTCTTCCGGTTGCGACTCCCATGAGTATATTATTATTACCTGTTGTGTTTTCATGACCTGCATAGTCTCCGATAAATATATTTCTTCCTCCGGTAGTTACGTATTCGCCTGCACCATCCCCGATAAAAACATTTGATGTACCTTCAGTATTACTTTTTCCTGCCAGGGTTCCCATGAAAACATTATATTTTCCGGATGTATTATAAAAACCAGTAGAATCGCCAATAAAAATATTATTATCGGCGTTTGAATTATAACCGGCTTTAACACCCAAAAAAACATTATTCGCTCCGCTAATATTTGAGAATCCAGCAGAGTCACCCATCATTATGTTTCTGAGCCCATCAATATTTGAATACCCGGCATTATTTCCAACAAAAATATTCAACTCCCCCGTTAAATTTTCATGCCCGGAATTTTTTCCAAGAAAAATGTTGTTACTAGCAGTTGTATTCCCTAATCCGGCCTCAGTACCCATAAAAATATTATCACCCCCTGTGGTATTTCTTAAACCACTCGCATTGCCCAGGAAAACATTATTTGAACCTTCAGTGTTGTTATAACCAGCAGTTCTTCCAAGAAATACATTCTGATTTCCCTTTGTATTAAATACGCCGGTAGCGTTTCCTATGAATACATTCATTATCCCTTCGGTATTTGAACTTCCTGTATTGGTTCCAATAAAAACATTGCGATTACCTGTTGTATTTTTATTGCCAGCCATCAGCCCGATAGCTATATTCTGGAAGCCTGTGGTATTGTACTGTCCTGATTTATTCCCGATAAATACATTCCTTCTACCTGATGTATTTTCATAACCTGCAGAATCTCCAATGAAAATATTGTTAAAACCGTCAGTATTGGTATAACCAGCTCTGTATCCAAAAAACATATTCTCATTTCCTGAAGTATTGCTAAGACCTGCCTCATACCCCAAAAAAGAATTATATAATCCTGTTGTGGTAGAAGAACCTGCACCCTGACCGATGAAATAGTTTTCCGGATTAAGTTGAAGAAATGATGATGCATCTGTTTTTGTGGTACCAAACCCGCCAATGGCGAACCCTCCTTTAGGTCCTTTTACGGCTTCGTTAACATATACCCTGGTGCTGTCACGTGTAACCCTCAGATATTCCTGATTACCAGTTTTTGATGCGCCAAATCCGCCTATTGCAAATCCTCCTTTTACACCTTTCCCGGTATTATTGTCTATATAAGCTCTTATGCTGTCTGGATTAACAACAAAGTAATTTTGCGGAGTTTCTTTTGTTGTACCAAAACCTCCAATTGCAAAGCCTCCCTTCGGGCTTTTTGCACCATCGTCAACATAAATCCTCACTCCTTCATTATAAACTGCAAAAACAGTCTGTCCATCCTTATTCTTAACTTCAAACAGAGCTTCATCCATTGCAGTTGTGCTTCCGGCAACAGCAAGTTTTTTAACAGTGCCGCTCAGCTCGCCGGCAACCATCGAATACGGGACTGTCCATAATTTAGCCGATCCCATATTCTTCCATGCATTCTGGTAATAGATCTGGATCCTGAGATATAATGGAGTAATGCTCCAGTCAATGTCCGAAAAATCAGATACTGATCCGGATTGTTTTATTCCGGTTCCGATAACAAGATTAAATACTCCATAAACATTTGTTTTTACTGTTGAGTGGAGCTCTTCCCATACAACCACCGGGGCAAGGGTATCAGATAAAATCCCTGCCTTGACCTGAATTGTTGTGCTCATAACAGGAGCGCCGGCGCTGTTGTGGGCAACTGCCTGGTAGTTAAGTCCCTGAGGGATTTGGCTCAGGGCTCGGGGCGCGGGGCAGAGGGCGAGAAGAACGATACAGGAGAAAATGTACAAGGAGGAGAGTTTTGTTTCCATAATGAAAGGTTTAAAGGCGCAGCGGCACAGGGTGCAAAGGCAATTGAACCGGGAGCCTGTGGTTTAACAATAAACTGTTGAAAACAAAGAACAAACTATTAAAGTTAGAACAAAATGGGATAAAAGCAAGTTTTTTTGATAAACGGTGACTTTGAGAAGGTGAGTACTAGAATAGGGTCATTGCGAGCGAAGCGAAGCAATCTCCTTAAGTAACCTCAGAGTTATTCACGGAGTTACACTATTTTTTTCGCCCACTCGCCCCTTCTCCTTTTCTCCCCTTCCATCCTTTGCGCCGTTTCACCGTTGCGCCGCTGAGCCATTACTTATTCATCAATTCTACCACCAGTGCTTCCAGCCGGGCTATCTTTTCATCCTGCGATTCAATATGTTTCTGCTGTTCCTTGATGGCCTCTACCAGGACCGGTCCTATTTTATCATAAGCCACTGATTTATAGCCGTCTTCACCTGTTTCAACCAATTCCGGAAGTATTTCCTCCAGTTCCTGGGCGATGAAACCAATATGTTTGCCCTCACCATAATTAACATCATGATCTTCTACGAGGTCATATCTGACACCACGAAGACTTAATATCTTTACGAGTGATTCTGTCAGTTCTGTTATGTTTTTCTTGTATCTGGCGTCAGAAGCCGTGAAAAAGCTGTAACCAGCTTCTACTCTACCATTGCCTCCGGTAATATGCAGTTTTTCTAAAGGAGCTGTATTGCCTATCCCCACTTTGCCTTCCTTTAAAGATAAATTGCCTCCTGAATACATGAAAATATAGCTTTCATCAAGATTTGCCCCGAAGGCGCCAACGTATGAACCGGAAACCCTGTACTCCAAACTTGAATTACCGGTTGTCCCGTTGACATAAATTTTTGCTGCACCGGTACCATTCTCTATATGAAGCTTATTTGTCGGGTTTGTTGTTCCTATGCCGACATTTGCTCCGGAGGTTGCCAGATAAGTTGTTGAGGTAGTTCTCAGTGTTCCTGTTATATCAATATTGTATGCCGGGCTTGTGTTTACGATGCCAAGCCTGGAATTTATATTATCCCAGTGCAGGTTGGCAGGAGTGATTACTGCGCTCGTGCCACTTCCCACCAGTAGTTTATTCGCTGTCAGCGATGCACTTCCTGTACCACCTCTATCAACTGTCAGTGTTCCTGATATAATGTCAGTTGTGCTGTGAGTATGGCTTCCTATAGGTTCCCATGTTGCATTGCCGTTAGCATCAGAAGCGGTGAGTATCTCACCGGCTGCAGGGCTTCCCCCCCTTATACGGACCTGCCCGTTCACGTCGAGCATCTGGGCGGGGTTATCATGTCCAATTGCTGTATAACCGTTTTTCAGGACAGTAAATGCGTTCGAAGGTGTTATGTACGTCCCGTTGCCAATTACAAAAGCCGGATCCGTAGATACTATTGATTCTTTTGTTCCGATAATCTTATTGTATGATCCGATCACGAAACTACCACAGGCCTGGGCAGTTGCATACATGCCCGCTGCTATTGCATAATCTCCGGTTGCTGAAGCGTTATAACCAAGGGCATAAGAATAATCGTTATTTGCCAGTCCGTTTCCAATAACAACTGAACCCCAGCCGCTTGAAGTACCAAGACCCATTACGAGGGAGTTATACGCTGTTGCAGTTCCTCCACCAATAGAAATTGACCCCATACCGCTGGCGGTACCCTGTAAAGCCATTGAAAAATCACCGCTGGCTGTGCTTGAACGTCCAAGCGCAACTGAGTAGTCGCCCTGTGCTTTTACACCTATACCAGATGCAAAAGACTCTAATCCTTCTGCATCAGCATCAAGCCCCATTGCCATTGAGAAATTCCCTGTCGCCGATGTGGATAATGTATAATTATCTCCGAATTCCCTGTTTTTGGATCCTATTGCAAATGAACCTGTTCCGGTAGTCATAGCGCCTGCTCCGATAGCGTAGCCATCAGATGAAGAGACATAAGCTGAATCACCAAGTGCAAAAGAGTTGCTTCCCTTGGCAAAAGAATAATTTCCGATAGCAGTGGAACTGATACCCTCTGTTCTTGCTTTATAGCCAAGGGCCTGGGAATAATCACCCTTTGGCTTGGACTCATATCCTGCTGCAAATGAATTCCTACCCACACTATCCGGATCTTCTATCAACACCTGTCCTGCAAGAAATGCATTCTTCAGAGGGTACCACAGGATCCTTGGCTCTGAAGGATCAAGAATACCCAACGTGTCAATATCAATATTCAGGAAGTTTTTGGATTTACCTTTTGCCGTGCCAAATCCTCCTATTGCAAAACCACCCTTTACAGATTTGCCTGCGCTGTTATCATTGATGTAGATTCTTACACTATCATCGCTGACTGTGAGGAATTTCTGATTTCCTTTGGAAGTGCCATACCCTCCGATGGCGAATCCTCCTTTAACTCCTTTTGGTGTGTCATCGTCCGCATTGTCAACATATACCCTCACACTGTCGTCGCTGATGAACAGAAAATTCTGTGGATCAGCTTTGTCTGTTCCATAACCTCCAATGGCAAAGCCTCCCTTAACACCTTTGCCTGTCTGATTTATATAGATCCTTACGGTATCAGGATTCACTATCAGATATGGCTGTGACGGCGTTTTGCCTGTGGCGAAGCCTCCTATGGCAAATCCTCCTTTTGGCCCTTTTGATCCGTCATCAACATATATCCTCACTCCTTCATTATATACAGCAAAGACTGTCTGCCCGCTGTGATTTTTCACTTCAAACAATGCTTCATCAAATTCCGTGGTCGTTCCGGTAATTCCAAGCTTCTCAAGCTCAAGAGGACCTTCCACATCCTTTGCCACCAGTGAATATGGTACCGACCAGATCTGCGCTGTACCCATTACATTGTAAGTCCCTGACGGATATTCAACTTTAGTCTCCAGGTAAACCTTCTGTTCACTCCAGTCTATGTCTGTGAACAGCAGCTTGGTACCATCGGTCCGGTTACCCTCTCCCACAATCATTGACACAAGTCCGAACTGGTTGGATGTCACATCATGCTCCTCTTCCCAGAGAAGAGTTCCTGTCCCGGAATCTGCATGGAGACCGATGGTAATAGTCATGTCCTTGTTTGCCAGGATCTCATTTGAGCCGTCGCGGACAATGGCCTGGTAGTTAAATCCCTGCGGGATTTGGCTCAGGGCACAGGGCTCAGGGCACAGGGCAAAGAAAATCATTAATATGAAAATCGTAGAGACGTTCGATCCGAACGTCTTTTTTAATCCAAACAAATTGAAGAGGGAGGGTTTTGTTTTCATGGCAAGAAAGGCTTTACGGCTCAACGGCTCAATAGAGCAAAGGCGACTGTGCACATTGGCTGGTTAATAAAATCATATAACAAAGAATTTGTTTAAAAATAGAATAAAAAAGCAATCCTGTCAATCTTTTTTGACCAACGGACAAAAATGTATTATATATGAAGGATTATTGGTAATACAATATCTTGCGATCTTTTTGTCGATAACCTTCATCCTTTGATTAGATACCGCAATAAGGTCCTGAACTTAGGTCTTTTGCCCTGCATGATAATGGCAGACCTGAAAATACGGGCTCCAGCCCATACACACAGGATGGTAAATAAGATGACACCGATCAGACCAACAATAGGTTGCCACAAAGGTATTGTAACGGATGTTGATTGCC
>Ga0154631_1287_pt7 | contig 30474 bp, 25 predicted proteins | sample Rifle2008BG13ft_FD_116060 | JGI IMG/M metagenome (GOLD analysis project Ga0154631, IMG submission 116060) | Bacteroidetes bacterium RBG_13_42_15 | reverse complement strand
AATTAGTCCGGCAACTGTAGTAATAAGTGCCGTATAAATACCATCGGAAAGCAATGATACTTCAATGTTGTTTCCTGCCTGCGACATAGCATAGAACGACTGAACCATCCCGATTACTGTTCCAAGGAAACCAAGCATTGGCTCGGCACCTGTAATCGTTGCGAGGGTGGGAAATCCCCTTTCAAGCTTGGAGATTTCAAGCTTCCCGACATTTTCAACAGCTGTGCTTATATCATGTAATGGTCTGCCAAGTCTGCTGATTCCTTTATCAATCATCCGGGCCGACGGGCTGTCGGTCGATTTGCAAAGGGCAAGTGCTGCATCTACCTTACCATCATGTATGTAATCCTTGATCCTGTTCATAAAATTGGTGTCTTCTCTGGAGGCTCTTCTGATCACGTAATACCTCTCTATAAAGATATATGCAGCTACCAGGGATAAAAGAATGATCGGAATCATCACCCATCCTCCCTTGATTGCGAAATCCAGGAGAGTAAGTTCTTCTGCTCCAGCTGTCTGAGCTGTTCCTGGTCCCTCCTGCATAATGAATTGTAGAAACCCCATATTTCCCCCTTTTTCTTAATTAGTTAAATAACAAATAATTACCTTCACTTTTATTTTTCACGGGCGAAGATATTATAAAACGGGAAAATTGCATGGTCTATTATTGTGTGTTAATAACATTGTGGCAATATTTATTAACTCTTATTCTACAATAGTTATATCGTCCTCTTTTTTCATTTCAGAAGACTCTTTCTTCCCAAAAAGATCTGAGAATTTATTGAAATCCTGCTTGAAGAAAACTCCCAGGCCCTGAGTATAAGCCGCACCACGGCCTGTATAAGGGCTGTTGTACCTGTTGAATGCTCTAAACCTAATCTTTTCAGTGATCTTGTATTCAATATCAAAATCGCCTATAAGCGGTGTCTCCTCTGCTGCCTCAGTACCGCTGACTCCAAAGTTGCCGTTTATAGTAACCTTATCGTTTAATAGTTGGGTTGAAAGAGCCACCTGTAGCTCCTGTGAATTTATATCTTTCGTACCGGGCCTGTATACGAAATCAACATCAAAATCATTGCTGATCTGCGAAAGCCAGTTGCTGATCTGGTTCGAAAACATTTCAGTAGTTGTAAATGCCATGGCAGAGGTACCCGCTCCGGTGTTTTGATATGTGGGATTGGAATAAAAGCTGTTCATGACAAGCAGGAACAGAAACTGACGGTTTAATTCCTCCTCGGTAGTGATTGCATTCTTCAGATAAGTCCTTGTCTCCTCATTGGCATTGGGCAGGTAGATATTAAATTCTACAACCGGATTAAATAATTTACCTGACAGATTCAATTGAGGTTCAACAGCTATCTTTTCCCTGTATTTCTCATCCTGCAGGATAGGGCCTAAGATAGGGTAAAGAGACGTTTTCAGGTTTTTATATTTTGCCGTGAGCTCAATTTCAGCATTTTCAACATCTCCGTTAAATGTTATTTTACCTCCATCCTCAACATCAAATCTTTTATTCAGGATATTTTGAAGGGTAAACAGGTAATCGCCTTCATCAATTGTATAATCCCCGAATATTTTAAATTCCCCTTTACTGTTCAGGCTCAGGTTAAGTTTTCCTGTACCCCGTCCCCTTATTACATCGCCTGCCTTTGGGTCGATAAGGAGCTGAACTTCAGCATCGGGAGTAACATCAAGGTCGAAATTCAGTTCCAATCCGGTACTTGAAGACTGTGTTTGGAAAAACAGAGGCTTCTTTTCATCTTCTTTTCTGGCTGTATCAGGATTTATAAATGTGACAAAAGAGTGTTCAGTAACCGACAAGCCTGAATTAAGAGGAATAAAAAACCGTGTTCCCTTTCCGGTTTTTGCAGATATATCAAACGAAAGGGAATTTGGTCTGCTTTTAATTGTTGTTACACCTGTGGCATAAGCTGTCCCGTAAAACAGTTCGTTATCTTTCTGCTGAGTATTCAGTACCAGACATGGGGTTTTATCCATGTTAACCAAAAGGTCAACGGAATAATCCTTAAAGGATTTATGAAAAACAGTACCTGAAAGGAAAGCATTATTCCCCTTTTCATCGGTCAGCTTGATATTTCTGAACTTTATACCTGCCTTATCGAACCTTATGGTATCATTAATTTTATATTTTGTCTGCAGGTAGTCGATTTTCATAGATGTATTTTCAGCCATCAAAGCTCCCTTCATAACCAGCTCTCCCGGGGCTCCGGTCAGGTTTATTTTTCCTGAAATTGTCCCTGTTATTTCGGATGCAAAAAAATCGAGTAACGGATTGAGAGCATCAATAGGAAGATTTGAAGTTGTCGCTGCAATATTGAACTTCTTAATCGCAGGATCATAGTAACCTTTTAAATCAATGTTCCTTTTCCCGTTCAGATTGTTACTTACATTTATATCAGCTACCTTCCTGGAGGAATTCCATATAGATACAATTGAAACATTTCCATATTCTCCTCCCAGGATCGAAAAACCATTGATCCTGATATTGCTTTCTATCATTATGTTCTTTAAAGCACTGGAAATAAGTATATTCCCATTAATAACTCCTTTAGGATTAAAAGGGATCTCAGATTTATCCCCTTCTTTGTCCTTTTCGCCAAGCTGACTCAGCGGGCTGAGATCTATTCCCCGGAATTCAAGCCTCAGGGTATCCCTGGAATCCCCGGAAATTGTCCCGTCAATTTCATATGAATTATTCCTGCTGGCTAAAACAAATCTGTCGATCCGTGCTGCATTTGAATCAATCTGAACGACCGACTGCCTTATTTTCCAGATATTATTGCTGGTGTAAACCTCTGATGAGTCTATTTCAATTTTTAACTGAGCCCCTTTATCTGTACCATCCTTCCTGGTAAATGTTCCCCTCGCAATAAAAGCTCCTTTGCCGGGCACCTTTTCTTTATTATCCCAGTCAAAATTGAAAATAAAATTATCAGGCTTTGTACTGAATCCGGCTTGAAAATTCTTAAGATCCGGCTGACCCAGAACAGAAAGTGATGAACTTTTCAGATCAGCTTTGAATATTGTATCTGCATAGCTTGAATTAATTGCTATATTGCTGAAAATGTTGTTCCTGTAATTGAACATTTTTGCATTTGCATTAATTCTTATAATGCTGTCCTGGTGAAAGATCCCGCTCAGGGTGCTCTTTTCTGACATAAGGATCCCCGTTCTGAAGAATTTATTTATTTTATCGGTGTTTTTGAAATTCAAGGCAAAAGTAAATTTATTCTTAGGCTGATTCTTGAGTGAAACCGGAGCTTCGTACCGCGATGGAATAATTGAAGCAAGTGCTGTCTTTACCACATTCCCGATCTCACCAAATTGATAATAGCCCCTAAGGTCAGCATCAACGAAATCGGTCCTGAGGGATATTGCCGGCTTATTATTCTCATTGAACGCTTTTAAAGAGAAGTCATACAGATCCAGTTTGTTGTTATACTTTCTTAAGGTTGAATTAAGCATTTTTATTTCACCGAAGAGGTTATCAATACTGTTGCCCCTGAAATTAGCAGTCAGAAGCATTGCCAGCTGGGATGTAGTATCGGTTTTGTCAAAATTCAGTTTATAAAGATCTGAGCCGGCAAGATTCAGTGTAAAGTCAAATTCCGGAAGTTCATCACTGAAATCAAACATTCCAAGCAGATCCATCTTAATATTACTGTCGGAGATTTTGACACTGCCGTCCCATGTCTTCTCAGTAAATATACCGTTCAGGGCTACATTGCGATACACATACTTGTTGATCTCAATACTATCAATTTTGCCAGTAAGATTACCTGATATTTTTTTTGATGATGACGCAAAGACATCAACAGTCGTTTCCATGCTGAGTTTCCCCAGGAGGTCTGTTTTGTCTGTAAGCCGGCCAAGATCAACATTGCTCCCTTTGACAAATCCCTTGATCCTGAAAGAATTCTTCCCCTCAGGACGCATCGATATATCAGTGCTGATACTGCCTATTTCCGTATAGATCTTTCCATAAGTGACAAAGTCGGTCAGAAAACCTGTAAAACTCCCATTGAATGCGATATTCCCCAGCTTGTAAAGCACCTCCGGTATTGCAAGACCGGTTGCATTTGGCAATCTTACTTTCTCAAAGTCTTTTGCACTGGTTTTAAGGCTGTTAACACCAATGTGGATAAATGCGTCTTCAATTTTTGGAAGTCCTGAAAAATCAAAATCACAATCAAGATAGCTTGAATCCATGAATGAGGCAATGATATTCCGCCCTTTCATTTCAGCGAGAGTTCCTGTTATTTTCCCTGATAGCTCAACCGATTCATCAAATCCGCTTAAAGAGGGAAGAAAATACTTAAGATCAGTACTGTTAATAAGCGATTTCTGAAGTGCGATTTCAAGCCTGACTTCATCAGCAAATCTTTGAAACGAATCAGATGAATCAGCATCTATAATTATATTGTCTGCATTTATTATTGAACTGGAAAGGTATAAAAAGAGATCCCTGAGTATTATGTCGCCGCCTGAGAGCATGACTCTGCTGTTCAGGCTTCTGGCAAGGAAACCTTTTGATTCTGCGAATCTCAGATCAGAAATCCTGAAGACCGTTGAATCATTTGCTACCCTCAGGTCCTCGATATTACCATTGATAGCATTCAGGCAGAGGTTATTGAAATCCAACAGCATTTTGGTTTCAGGTCCGGTCCTGTCTATGAGCTTAAACTGGCCTTCCTTCAGTGTAATCTGGTTGATTGAGAGTGAACCGCTGCTCTTCTTTTCTGAGCTGTCTGACGACCCCAGCATATCGAGATACCATTTCAGATTCATCATTCCTGATGAATCAGTGATCAGCGCAAAAGATGGCTCTGTTAATTCCACATGACCGAGCCGGTATATTTTATTCCTGAAGTTTAGTCCTGTAATTCCTGCAGAAATCTTTTGAGAATAGACCATTGTATCATTGTTATGATCCTTGATAAGCAGATCATGGATCATTATTTTATTAAAGAATACGTATTCAATCCTGCCAATTGTAATTGTCGATTTGATTTTTTCAGAGAAATGGGCAGAGACTCTTCTGACAACAAAAGTCTGAACCTCAGGTATGCGAAAAATAAGAGAGAAGAATGTCGGGACCAGTATAATGATACCGATCAGGATCATCAGATACTTAAACGATTTTTTAATACTTTTGAGCATTAAAACTGCTTATCAAATAATACTTCAAAATAACCTAAAATATCCGGAAAATCAAAGTCCAGATGGACGTCATAATCCTGGCTATAGAATCTTCCTGCGATGATACATCGGCAGCTGTAATAAGAAATGGATGTGTCCTGTCAAATCTTATTGCCGGGCAGGATATCCACATGTCATATGGTGGGGTCGTTCCGGAACTGGCCTCCAGGGCACATCAGGCAAATATCGTGCCTGTAACGGATCTTTCCCTGAAAAAAGCTGGAGTGAAAATCGATGAGATTGATGCAGTGGCGTTTACACGTGGACCAGGTTTGCTGGGATCGCTTCTGGTGGGCACATCTTTTGCAAAAGGTTTTGCCCTGGCCCGCGGAATACCGCTGATCGAAGTAAATCATCTTCAGGCACATGTCCTTTCTCATTTTATTCTGGAAAAAGACGGGGACAACAGGACACCATCTTTCCCGTTCCTTTGCCTGCTTGTCTCAGGAGGGCACACAAGAATAATCTTGATGAAGAGCCATCTGGAGATGGTCGTGCTGGGGAATACAATTGACGACGCTGCTGGCGAGGCATTTGACAAAAGCGGGAAACTGATGGGTTTTCCTTACCCTGCGGGCCCGATGATCGACAAGTTTGCAACTGAAGGAAATAAAAATGCCTTCAGTTTCGCAAAACCCCAGGTAAAAGACCTTGATTTCAGTTTCAGCGGATTGAAAACCAGTTTTCTCTATTTCCTGAGAGACAAATTAAAAGAGGATCCGGAGTTTATAGATAAAAACAGGGCTGATCTTTGTGCCTCATTGCAGGATACAATAGTCACCATACTGATTAGCAAGCTTGTAAAGGCCTCAAAACAGACTGGAATAAAGGAAATCGGGATAGCCGGCGGAGTATCAGCAAACACCGGTTTGCGAAAAGCATTTTTATTGGAAGGGGAAAAAAGAGAATGGGACATGTTTATCCCACACGTCAGCTATACTACTGACAATGCTGCAATGATTGGAATTGCAGGATATTATAAATATCTTAGAGGTGATTTTACAGGTCAGGATGTGGTTCCGCTTGCCAGATTCTGAATTTCAGGGAATTTATAACATGAGATAGCTTTATTGTTAAGAACAGTATGAAATATAGTATTGATGTTCCCGTTAATTCATGTGTGACAAATATGATCCAAGTAATTAAAATGAACAGAAGGACCATAACAGTCGATAATTTCAATGATCCGATATTTGACAGATTCAATTAAAAGGAGATTTATAAAATTGATTTTCCCGAAACCAAGTTATTCCAGATGAATGAATTGAAAATACCGGCCACTAAAAACTCACCGGAGATTATACTGAATCCGGACGGAGCCATTAAATTAAGGGGACGTTCAATTCATGAGAACATAATTGATTTTTTCAAACCGGTCGAAGAGTGGGTGACAGAATATGTAAAAGAACCTGCTGATATAACCAGTATCGACATTGACCTTGAGTATTTCAACAGTGCCAGCGCCAAGATCCTGATTAACCTGCTCCAGAAGATCTCATTTGTCCGGCTGAAATATAAAAAGTTCATAGTTAACTGGTACTATGAAGACGGGGATGAAGATATTCTTGAACGAGGTGAATATTTTTCGTCGGTGCTGAGTATACCCTTTAATTTTATCAAGGTCACATGATATTTCTAAATTCCTGACCAGCGTTTTTCCTCTTAAAATACAGATACAACGGAACTCCCAATAGAAGGAAACCTACGCCTATCGCCATATGCAACGGTTTATTTATCATTATGTTAATTACGAACCATATATTGATAACAATAAAAATCAAAGGTGTAACAGGGTAGCCGAAAGCCTTATAGGCTCTTTCTGTATTCTTAAGTTTTCTCCTGAACATAAATATTCCGATAGCAGCAAGAGTGAAGAATATCCATTCGACAGACACCGTGTAAGTAATTAAATTTTCGAGTGTACCCCAGAACAGGAGCAGGACAATTGACCAGACCGACTGAACAATTATTGCATTAACAGGAGTTCTGAATCTGGGATGTACTTTAGCAATTTCCCTGAAGAAAAGACCGTCAGCAGCCATTGCATAATATATCCGGGGAGCCGAGAGGGTATAGATGCCTATTGTCCCGAATGTACTTACTGCAATTAAGCCTGCCACGAGGACTCCCCCGGAAGGAATGATGGCACTTACTGCCTCTGCCGCAACTTTTTCGGAGGATACTATTGTGTTTACCGGCAGAAGCAGCATGTAAGAGGTATTGACAAAAAGATAAATTATTGTCACAACTGCTGCTCCTGTGATCATGGCTATCGGAACATTCCTGGAAGGATTTTTGGTTTCTCCTGCCAGGAATGAAGCATGCTGCCAGCCACCATATGAGAAAAGCACACCTGTAAGTGCTACTCCAAAACTGGAAAGTCCTGCAGTGGAAGAAGTTGTAAATCCCAGATCCTTAAATGAAAGATCGGTGTTCCCAAAGAAAAAGCCTGCACAGATAATAATAAGGATCCCGATAATCTTCAGTCCGGTGAATATATTGGCGAATATCTCACCGAATTTTGCCCGGAAAACGTTAAGGGTTGTAAGCATTGAAATGGTGATAATACTTGTGACAGTTTTCCATGTATTATCCAATGGTATAAAAAAGCTGAGATAATGGGAAAAAGCAAGGGAGAGCACGGCAATTGATCCGGATGTGATGATAACCAGATATGCCCATCCGTAAAGAAATCCCAGCCATCCACCGTATGCCTCTTTTAAGAATACATAAATTCCGCCGGCTTTCGGGAATAATGACCCAAGTTCTCCGAATGTGAGAGCCCCTGTCAACGCTATTAATCCTCCCAGCGCCCACACCAGCAGTATAAGGCCTGAGGATGGAATAAGTCCTGCAATCTGCGACGGAGTAACAAATATTCCCGAGCCGATGCATGATCCGATCGCCACCATTATCAACCCGTACAGGGTAAGTTCTTTTGCCAGTTTTGTCATAACTATATCTAAATGATATCAAAATGATATCAAAATAATATCAAAATGTCAATCAGGGATATAGTGTTTTAAACATGCTTTAAAAATAACCAAAAAAATGTTAAGGACTAAAGTCCGTATATGTTTAATTATCAATAACCATGGCCTTAAGGCCGTGGTTAAAAAGGACCTTCCCCTTTCGGTGGAAGGTCCTGTATGGGGGTTATGACAGACGTTAACCCCTCATTAATTTATGGAAGGATCGGAAACCCGCCCCATGAAAATTATGGTATTGGTAGTCGTTTCCCTTATTATATAGATAAATGGATGGTCCATCCTGAAAACCAGAGGAGAGAGAGGCATTGAAGTAAGTCCTATTTCAACAACGGTGGCAGCTGCCGCTTCAGTGCCTTCTTCATTTGTTTCAATAAATGACTGATGAGTGACATCATTTATGAGCAGATCATATTGATCCGAAATATTCGAAAAATCTGCACTCTCAGTAAAGGCTATGCCCATTCCCATGTCAGTGAGCACATCTTTAAGCTTTTTCTTAAATCCGTATTTAAACCTTGGGAACGAAACATCAGTTTTCCTTTTTGTCATCTGATTGATCCAGGTTGTGAGATTAGCATCACTTACCTGAGACAGGGTATTGCTTAAGCTGTTCTGTTCATCCGGAAGAATAACATCCATAACAAAATTCCCCTGGCCATACGGAAATTCAGCAAGTACAAATCCATTGCCTTCATAAACACTGAATTCGGTTTCCTGCTTCATCATGGGGACATCGATCTGGTTGATGGCTGACTTGTAAAAAGGCATCTGCACTGTTTTGGATTCATCAAACTGTGATTTCCATTTTCCCTTGAAGTAAATTGCATTGATCAGAAGCATTACAGTATTATCTTCGAGCTTGTCGATCATTTCGGTAATAAGTCCATTGGTTTTATTCTCAATCCATTCATTTATCCTGTCGGGAGCGGAACTATCATTAATATCAAATGACTCTGATTCAGCATCATAATAATTTGTGAGGATATTAATAAAAGCCTGTTTAACAACGAAATCATTTTCGGTCCAGACTGAATTTGCTATTGACATCAATACCCGTTTATCAACAGACAGGAGAGCCTTTGTCAGATCTTTATAAGAATTATTTATTGATTCGGCAGTAATGCCACTCAGTTTCAGGGCTTCCAGTATGGCATCATAGGTAGCTCCACTGGCACCGTTAAGTGTCATGGATAGTGCATAAGATATACTCATAGGAGAGATCATGACATTTTCATTTTCACCTGTGCTTTCAAGTACCTGTCCGAAAATATCAAAAGCAAAGGAATTGCCTGATTCTATAAGGGATATCTGGTCCTGGGTAAGTTCTATCGGAACAGGGTCGGTTGGTAAGTCATCATCGGTTTTGCTGCACGACACGGTAATAAGGGATATAATTATGAAAATGGCAGCTGATGATCCTGTTATCTTGGTTTTCATATTAGTTTATTTTACAGATTAATCAAATAGCCTCAATGATTCAATTAAAATGCCAGGCTGCAATATTAATCCGGCTCAAAAACCATGCCATCAGATCATTTTTTCTTATTCTGCTTTATGTTTGTTTCAATGAATGCCTTCAGATAAATAAAGGCGACTGTAAATAGAATAATACTCAGTGCCAACAACAGGATAAAAGAAAGAAGGTTGGATTTTTCTTCGCCGGGCACAGGATTTTTTAGTTTCAGGATATATCCAAGTATGGTATAGAGAAGCACTATTATAGCAACTGCAAAATTGAAAATTACAGAAGTTCCATCCAGTATCCTGGTCGACTTGTAATATTTACTGGTCTTAAAACGGGCAAATGAGCTGCGGGCATAATACTGGGCCCTCTGCCGTGACCTGTCCTGTCTGTACTTTCTCCATTCTTCAACAATCCTGAAATAATCCTCGTCATCCAGAGATCCTTTTTCATGGCTTGCCATCAGAAAATCATATGCTTCCGTTGCGCTGATGAACTTATCCTTTGCATCAGGGTTATGGTTAATATCCGGGTGATATAATCTGGCTTTTTTCCGATAGGCTTTCTTTATCTCTTCAACTGAGGAGTTAACCGGCAGTCCAAGAATTTCATAATATTCGGAAATCACCATGATTTATTTAACAATTCCTGTAAAGCCCATAAATGCAAGTGCAAGAATTCCTGCGATGACCAGGGATAAGGGGACTCCCTTCATCCCCTTCGGGATGTCTGCAAGTTCAAGCTGTTCCCTTATTCCGGCCAGTATTATAAGTGCGAGACCAAATCCAATTGCAGTTGCCCCTCCGTAAACTACTCCCTCAAGGAGGTTATAATCTTTTTTGATAACCAGTATTGAAACTCCGAGAACTGCACAGTTGGTAGTTATTAATGGAAGAAAAATACCAAGCGCCTGATAAAGCGGCTGGCTTATCTTCTTAAGGATAATTTCTACCATCTGAACCAATGCCGCAATTACCAGGATAAAGGTAATTGTCTGCATGAAACCGATACCGAGTTTGTCAAGAACATATACCTGAACCAGATAGGTCACCATGGTGGCAAGAACAATGACAAAAGTAACAGCAATTGCCATACCCATAGCTGTACCAACTTTATTGGAAACCCCCAGAAAAGGGCATATACCGAGGAACTGGGCAAGAACTACGTTGTTGACTATTATTGCAGAAATAATAATTAAGATATATTCCATCGCACTCTTTTTTAAGTCTTTTTGACCTTGTTAGCAAGAGCAATCAGGTATCCAAGTGCAATAAATGCTCCTGGGGCAAGGATGAATACCAGAATACCATCGCCTTTAATAAACTTGTGTCCGAATATCGCTCCGCTTCCCACTATTTCACGGAATGCGCCAAGAATTCCAAGCGCTATAGTAAATCCAAGTCCCATCCCAAGGCCATCAATAAAAGATGACCATACTGAGTTCTTGCTTGCGAATGCCTCAGCACGGCCGAGGACAATACAATTTACAACAATCAGGGGGATAAAGATGCCGAGTGTTTTGTAAAGGTCAGGGACATAAGCCTGCATTACCAGGTCAACAATTGTAACGAATGATGCAATGACAATAATAAAGGCCGGTATTCTGACTTTATCAGGAATTACCTTTGCCAGCAGTGATATTGCAACATTGGATCCTACCAGCACAAAAGTTGTAGCAATGCCCATCCCTATCCCGTTAAGCGAAGATGTTGTCGTGGCCAGGGTAGGACAGGTACCCAGAACAAGGACAAGAATCGGATTCTCTTTTAGAATTCCCTTTGTAAAATTTTGAAGCTGATTCATTTCATACCTCCTTTCTGAAGGGTGTTATATGCCCGTTTAATAGCATCACAAAATGCTCTTGAGCTTATCGTGGCAGCTGTGATCGCATCGACCTGACCTCCGTCCTTTTTTACTTCTAAATCAAACTCACCCGGATTCTTATCATTAAACTGATCTTTGAATTGAGGTTCAACCATTTTGGTTCCCAGACCAGGTGTCTCTTTCTGTTCAAGCACAGAAATGTTAATTATTGTGCCATCAGGTTTAAAACCGGCCATCAGGCTTATGTTACCGCTGAATCCTTTTGATGTATAGGTATTTACTGCATAGCCAACTATTATATCATCTTTTTTAGCCGGATAAATATCGAGACTGTCTCCTTCACCCGTTGGTAAACGGAACATTTCATCATTAGGATTATTGGAGAATTCCGGAACAACCTGTTTTATTGCATTAAGCTTTTTATTGAAGTTTGAAAGAGCTATTGGCTCTTTGGTTATTTCATAAACAAATCCTAACAAAGCTGATGAAACCAGTGCTATTAATGTGAGCGAAAGCGCCATGTTTTTAAATGTCGACTCCGTTTTAGCCATTTTTTACCTCCTCCCCAAATCGTTTGGGTTTAATATATGCATTCATCAGAGGGACAAATGCATTCATTATCAGAATTGCAAAGGAGACGCCTTCAGGGTAAGCACCGTAAACCCTGATTATGACAGTAATTATTCCGATGCCGCATCCATATATCAGCATGGCTTTGGGTACCATGGGTGAGGTGACATAATCGGTTGCCATGAAAATAGCGCCGAGCAAAACACCTCCGGCCAGTATGTGAAACATCGGATTTGCATTCCTTTCAGGATTAACAAGCCATAGAATTGTAGTGAAAATTGCCATGCTTCCTATAACTGAGACAGGAATATGCCAGGTAATTACCTTCCTGATCAGAAGATATACAAATCCGATCAGGAGGGCTACTGCAGCGACTTCTCCTATCGAACCTCCTATATTGCCGAGAAACATCTGAGCCGGAGTCGGAATCTGATCCATGAGGCTCGATAAAGATTCCCCGTTTTTTAATCCTTCCTTTATAATTGCCAGGGGTGTCGCCCCTGTAACCGCATCTGCATAGCCTGTGGCTAATCCTTTTGGTACTGGCCAGCTGGTCATTTGCACCGGGAAAGAGATCAGCATAAAAACCCGTCCGACAAGGGCCGGATTAAAAGGATTGTTACCCAATCCTCCGAAAGTCATTTTGGCGACAGCTATTGCAATAAAACTTCCTGTAATTATTGTAAGAACCGGAATATTCGATGGAAGATTAAAGGCCAGAAGGATCCCGGTAACAAGAGCGGATCCATCAGTGATCGAAATAGGTTTTTTAAGAATGAATCTTTGTATCAGATATTCAAAAAGCAGGCAGGATGCAACAGATGTTATTGTTACTATTACGGCTCCGATTCCAAAATAGAAAATTGAAGTAATAAAAGCAGGAATAAGCGCCACAACAACATTTAGCATCAATTTTTGGGTCGATTCTTTTCCGTGTGTATGGGGCGACGGAGATACATTCAGGAGATTACTCATATCTATTAACGAATTCCTATTATTTCAAATTCCTTTCACGAACCATTTTTATGACAGATGATTTCCCGAGCCTTATGTAATCGAGCAATGGCCTGCTGGCAGGGCATGTAAAGCTGCAGGAACCGCATTCCATGCAATCGGTGATCCTCTCTTTTTCAGCCCGTTCAAATAAACCTTTTTCCGACAGAGTCATCAACAAATAAGGTTCGAGGTTAAGCGGACATACTGAAATGCATTTGGCACATCTTATACAAGGTTTAATCTCGTCCCTTACAGATTCTTCACGCGGAATAAGAACAACGCCCGACATTCCTTTTACAACTGGAACATCAGTATTAATGACAGCTTTTCCCATCATGGGTCCGCCGTTAATGATTTTTCCTGTATCGCCTGGGAGTCCACCGGCAGCTTCAATGAGCCTGGACAGAGGTGTACCGGTTCTTGCCATGTAATTGCCCGGTTTTGACAGGGATTTTCCGGTGACAGTGACAACTCTTTCGAAGAGAGGCTTGTTTTTCTGAACCGCTTCATAAACAGCAAAGGCAGTTCCTACATTATGCACCACCGCACCTACATCAAGGGGAAGGCGTCCCGACGGAACCTCTCTCCCTGTCAGTGCTTTAATAAGCTGTTTTTCTGCACCCTGCGGATATTTGACCTTTAACGGATGAACAGACATGCCTGTGAATGCTGAGACAAGCTTTCTTATGTGAGCAATGGCATCAGGTTTATTGTTTTCAATTCCGATCATGGCTTTCTCCACTTTCAGAGCTTTCATAAGGATGCTGACACCTGTCAGGATCTCTTCTCCTTTTTCAAGCATCAGCCTGTGATCGGAAGTAAGAAAAGGTTCGCACTCGATTCCGTTAATGATAAGCACTTCACATTTTTTCCCTGACGGGACTGTGAGCTTTACATGAGACGGGAAGGTAGCCCCGCCTAATCCGACAATTCCCGATTCGAAACACCGTTTAATTATATCTTCGGACGAAAGTTTTACTTCCCTGTTTATTTCCTTGCTCCTGTCAATTGTGCCTATCCATTCATCCCCTTCAACATCTATAAAAACAGCAGTTTGCTTGTAACCAGTGCTATCAAGGGCAAAATCGATCCTGTTTACTTTACCGGATACGGAAGAATGAATATTTGCCGACACAAATCCTTTTCCGGTGGCAATAACCTGACCGGTCTTTACGGAATCACCTTTATTCACAGCAGGTATGGAGGGCGTACCGATATGCTGCGACAGAGGTATTGTAACACTTTCAGGAAGAGGCAGGTACTCGATAGGTATGTCAGCAGTGATTTTGTTTTCAGGTGGATGAACACCTCCTTTGGGAAATGTTTTCAGCACAACTATTTAGTTTTAATTAGCATTTATTACTATCCGTTAACTGTTTCAGCCTGAACTTCTATCTTTGGCTTCCTTGGCGGGAAGTTAAGTTCAATAATAGCATTCGTCGGACATTCAGTTGGACATTTCCGGCAGAATGTACATTTCTTTGCATCAATATATGCAAGATTATCTTTAATGGTTATTGCATCGAATTCACACACTTTATAGCACTTACTGCAACCTATGCATGCAACATTGCAGGCTTTTCTTGCCGGACCTCCCTTGTCGCAGTTGGAACATGCAACATATATCTTTCTGTCTTTTTTTGCTTTTTTTCGCAGTTCGATCAGATGTCTGGGACATGCTTTAACACATGCGCCGCACGAAACACATTTATCGTCGTTGATCACCGGCAGACCTGTTGCGGTGTCCATGTGCAAAGCATCGAAAGCACAAGCCCTTTCACAGTCTCCTCTGCTCATGCATCCATAGCTGCAATCTGTCTCGCCCAGGTAAAGGCTGTGCGAAATGCGGCAATCGGATGCTCCGTCATATTGTGATGTCCGTGGCCGGAATTCGGGTGAGCCGTTGCACAGCAACACTGCTACAGTAGGATCGACAACAGGTGCTATCTTGCCAAGTATTCTGGCAGCTTCGGCCATAACAGAAGCTCCTCCGACTGGACAATTCAGACCTTCAAAACTATCGGCTTTTACGAGCGCCTCCGCCATGTTTCGGCAACCTGCGAATCCACATCCACCGCAATTTGCGGCCGGCAGTAATGCCTGTACTTCATCGATCCTCGGATCTTCGAAAACTTTAAATTTCTGAGCAACAACGTAGAGGATAACTGCTGACACGAACGCCAGTACACTCAGAGAAGTTATTGTTATCAGAATTGTTGAACTCATTAACTATATTTTAATGAAAAGGTAAAACTCCGGTTAATTTTCTTCCGGAACAGATAAAGAATAAGAAAATAGGGCAGAAGCAGGGAAATTGAAACCAGGCCGCCAGCCAGCTCACTGGCAGATAAAGAGTTAAGTGCTATCAGACCGGCAATGACAATAACCAGCGGGATCAGATAACTTAAAACTACAGCTTTGTATCCTGTTGATTGCTCCATTAGTACAGTGACTGTATCACCAGGAGAAACATTATATCTCCCTTTTACATCGACAATCTTTTCCTCTTTCCCTGAGATATTGCAAATTCCTTCAGCATGACAACCTGAACATGCCGAATTCGACGATATGCTGACAACCACTGAATTGCTGTCAACTTTCTTTACTATCCCATCGTGCTGAATTGTTTCGTGAGAGCCTGATTTCTTCATTAAAACATACGGTCTGTTTGAAGTCGGCAAATTTATCTAATCCTGAAAAATTATGACCTGCTTTATATCAGTATTTAAAGCAATTCAAATTATTTATAACCATTCTAATTAATCCGGGCTATCCGATATTGCTCCAGGATTGTTTTTCACTGAAAAGCCTGTTCAGTTCAGCCTTTAAGATAAGATCTCTCTCATCTTCGAGCAGCGGATCCTTTGCAAGGATCCCTTCAGCAATATTTCTTACGTATTCGATTATCTGGCCGTCTTTCGCAAGGTTCGCTATTCTCAGGTCAAAAGGGATCCCGCTTTGCATTGTTCCTTCAATGTCTCCCGGCCCCCGAAGCTGGAGGTCAGTTTCAGCTATCTCAAAGCCATCGTTTGTCCTTATCATCACTTCTATTCTTGTTGCAGCTTCTCTCGACATCTTATCAGAGCTCATCAGAATGCAATATGACTGGTCAGCACCTCTTCCGACACGGCCTCTTAACTGGTGCAGCTGCGAGAGACCAAATCTTTCAGCACTTTCAATTATCATTACTGATGCATTGGGTATGTCGACACCAACCTCTATTACGGTGGTTGCCACAAGAATATGGGCGTGACCATCCCTGAACAGCTTCATTGAAGCATCTTTCTCCGAAGGAGTCATCTTCCCGTGAACAATGCTGATGCAATATTTTGGTGCCGGGAAAACCCTTGAGATTGTATCCCATCCATCTTCAAGATTTTTATAATCCATCTTTTCTGATTCCTGTATCAGGGGAAAGACTATAAAGATCTGCCTGCCTTCATCTATTTGGTTTCTTATAAAGCCAAACACCTTATTTCTTTCTGAATCAGTAAAATGCATAGTTTTAACTGGAACCCGACCGGGTGGTAATTCATCAATTACCGAAACATCAAGATCCCCGTACAGAGTCATGGCAAGCGTTCTTGGAATGGGAGTTGCGGTCATTACAAGAACATGGGGAGGATTAAGATTCTTCTCCCAGAGTCTTGCTCTCTGGGCGACTCCGAACCTGTGCTGTTCATCAATAATGACAAGGCCCAGATTACTGAACCTGACATTTTCCTCAATAAGTGCATGTGTTCCTATCAGAATATTCAGAGAACTGTCTTTAAGCGTTTCGTCGATGGTTTTACGCAGGCTTCTCTTTGACGATCCGGTGAGCAGGCTGACATTAATATCCAATCCTTGTAACATTTTGCAAATGGTCTCATAATGCTGGTTTGCCAGGATTTCGGTAGGTGCCATCAGACAAGTCTGGAAACCGTTATCGATGGCTATCAGCATACTCATAAGGGCTACCAGGGTCTTCCCGCTTCCGACATCTCCCTGAAGAAGGCGGTTCATCTGTCTGCCTGATCCCAGATCGCGCCTTATTTCCTTCATTACTTTCTTTTGAGCTTCAGTCAGGGAAAATGGTAAATTGTTGTAATAAAAACTGTTAAAGAATTTACCAACGTTTGAGAAAACAAATCCTTTATATTTCCGGTTCCTGTTGGTTTTGAACCTCAGGAGGTTTAATTCAATGTAAAAGAGTTCTTCAAATTTGAGCCTGTACCTCGATTTTTCCATTTCCACGGGATTTGAAGGGAAATGTATTATGTGGAGGGCATCATGAAGTTCCATCAGGTGATATCCTGATACTATGTATCCCGGCAATGTTTCAGGTATTCTGAATTTTATTTGCTTCAGGAGGTTACCGATAAACTTGCTGATGGTTTTTGACGTTACAAACTGGTTCTTCAGTTTTTCTGTTGTGCTGTACTGGGCCTGAAGTGCGGACGATATTCTCTGAGCTGCTTTTTCGGATGCCTCAATTTCGGGATGAATAATATTTATTATACCATTGAAAACACCAGGTTTCCCGAATACGATAAACTCAACATCCGGAGGGTAGCTTCCTGTAATCCATTTTGCGCCTTTGAACCAGACAAGTTTGATTGTACCTGTCTCATCCTGGAAATCTGCCACGAGTCTTTTTCCGGGACCATGTCCTTCAGTTGAATATCCTTTAATGACTCCCTTTATCTGGACGAAAGGAAGGTCGGGATCGAGCTCGGCTATCTTGTAAAATCTGGTTCTGTCGATATACTTATACGGGAAATAATACAAAAGATCACGAAAAGTATTAATATTGATTTCCTTACTGAGCAATTCAGCTCTTTTGGGACCAACTCCTGTCAGGTATGTAATACTTGTATCAAGAAATTCCTGCATATTATCCTCAGCGAAAGATTGGTAAAAGATACCCGAAATTAGTTATTTTTGACGACCTGACCTAACAGGAAATTCCATAAGCGGATGGACATATTCAATATCCGGCAGTTTATCAAATATGTGATTTTCTCGCGGCACCGGCGAGGGCACGGAATTCATAGTCCGTTTATCTTTAATCTTGTTTCGGGTGTTTTACGGAATAAAATAGAGCCCGATATTGTCTTTAGTATTGAAAAGATGAGAAAAAAGCTGATCTCTGATCCCCGTTTGATTAATGTTAATGATCTTGGAGCGGGTTCAAAAAGGGTGAAAACAAATCAAAGAAAAGTGAGCGATATAACCAGAAATTCGGCAGTTCCCCGAAAGTATGGGATCTTTCTTGCAAATATGTCTAAAGAGTTTGGAAACCCATTTGTTCTGGAATTTGGAACATCACTTGGCATAAGCACAATGTATCTGGCAGCATTATGTCCCGGTTCGATAGTAATCAGTTTGGATGGATGCAGGGAGACTTCTGAGATTGCTTCCGTGAATTTCAAAGAAGCAGGACTGACGAATATAAGACTTCGTAACGGTTCATTCGATGACTTACTGCCTGGGATCAGGAACGAAAAGATCTGCCCCGGTCTCGTATTTATTGACGGCGATCACCGGAAAGAAGCGGTTATCAGATATTTTGACCAGGTTGCAGAAATGTCGGACAACAATACTGTTGTCATAATAGATGATATTAACTTATCGCATGAAATGTCAGAAGCCTGGAGTGAGATAAAGAATCACAGGGATGTGACTCTTTCGGTTGATATCTTCAGAATGGGTGTAGTTTTCTTCAGGGAAGGCCTGAATCATTTTAATTATGTGGTCAGGTATTAACAAAAATTAAGTTTTAATTATTTCTTATTTAAGATAAATAGTCTAATTTCGAAACTTCAAATTTTAATATGTTATGGATAAAGTAATTGGAATTCAGGATATTGTTAAGAATTACCAGGTGGGATCAGTGGTAGTAAGAGCTTTAAGGTCAGTTTCTGTAGATATTAATCGGAACGAATATGTAGCAATCATGGGACCGTCAGGTTCAGGCAAATCAACTCTAATGAATCTGCTTGGTTGTCTCGACACCCCAACCAGTGGCACTTATATTCTTAACGGTACTGATGTCAGCAAAATGGAGGATGATTTTCTGGCAGAAATAAGAAATAAGGAGATCGGATTTGTATTTCAGACTTTTAACCTTCTGCCTCGATATACAGCGCTTGAGAATGTTACTTTGCCACTGATATATGCAGGAGTTCCCAAAGCAGACCGGGAGAAATTAGCCATTGAAACCATGGAGCAGGTTGGTCTCGGCGACAGGATGACCCATAAGCCAAATGAATTATCGGGTGGACAGCGACAGAGAGTGGCTATTGCCAGGGCTCTTGTTAATAAGCCATCCATTATCCTTGCGGACGAGCCGACAGGTAACCTCGACAGTAAAACATCAATGGATATTATGGGGCTTCTTGACGACATTCACAGGAAGGGGAATACTGTTATTGTCGTAACACATGAAGTAGACATAGCAAAGCATGCTGCACGCATCATAAGGTTGTTCGACGGGGAGGTAGCCGAGGATTATGTGAATGAAAAATATGTAAAAGCCTGATAATACCTGTTTCCAAGTTCATTATTATACTTTAATCGCATCTCAACTGGCTCATGAAGATCTACACCCGTACTGGTGATGATGGTACTACATCATTGGCAGGAGGAAGAAGAGTACCTAAATCTCATATTCGCATTGAAGCTTATGGTTCTGTTGACGAACTTATCCCATGGATCGGTCTGTTAAGAGTTTTCAGGGAGAATGCTACCCGCCGGGATATATTGCTTTATATCCAGGATCAGCTTATGAGATCAGCAGCCATCCTGGCAGATGAAAAGAATAACGTGAAGGCAGAAGGACATTTTCCCGATCCGGAATGCATCTCTGTCATTGAGAATGAAATAGATAAAATGGATGCGATCCTGGTCCCATTGAAAAAATTTATTCTACCGGGTGGACATATACTTGTATCTTATTGTCAGATAGCGCGGTGCGTTTGCCGCAGAGCCGAGAGGGAAGTTTTAAAATTAAATAATGAGGAAAAGGTTCCCGATATAATCTGCAAATTTCTAAACCGGTTGTCTGATTATTTGTTCGTTTTATCCCGTCTGATAAGCTTAGAGCTTGATATTAAGGAGATTAGCTGGCCGATTTAGCTCATTCAAAAAGTTAAAATATTGTATTGTTTTTTAAATAAAATAATATATATATTTGCAGACTTTATTAAACAAAGATTTAATCATAAATAATGTACTGGACACTTGAATTAGCATCCAAACTTGAAGATGCCCCATGGCCTGCAACAAAAGATGAGCTGATTGACTTCGCCATAAGGTCAGGTGCCCCGATGGAAGTTATAGAAAACTTACAGGAAATTGAAGATGAGGGAGATATCTATGAAAGTATAGAAGATATCTGGCCTGATTATCCCAGTAAGGATGACTTCTTTTTTAATGAGGACGAATACTAAAAGCGAGGCTGACAAAAACTGTCAGCCTTGCTTATTTTCTAAAAATATCTGCCACATTCTTAGGTCTTAACAGATCGAGCCACGAAAATCCTTCAAGTTTATTTGATTCAGGGTTCCCTTGTTCAGGAGGATCAATAACACCTTCCGGATTTTGTAATTCGTTGATCTCATTAATTTTGCCATCCTCCACAAATATTTCAATGCGGGAGCATTTTGCCTTACTGACAGCTACAACTTCATCACCGTCAAGAATATAATATATTGACTCTCCGTTGCCTTCAACATTTATTTTAAACAATTCATTGTCCCTGAAGAAACCGGTCAGAGACCTTCCTTTGATCTGGTTAAACCTGTAATCATCGACCTGGCTTGTTACAAATGCCGAGTTGTATAATTCCATCCTTTCAGCCTGCCGGTTTTTAGTAAAAATCGCAATCGAATCTGAAACCAGTTGATTTTCCTCTGACCAGATAACGGGTGCAGTATAAAGCCTTATTACGGAATCACGGAAGGAATAGGAGAGGGAGTCGCATTTTGCCTGCAGGTCTTTGCTGTAGATCCTGCAGCCGTGGAATGCCCTCATCAGTCTGTACTCTTTAAGTGCAGAGTCGGATCGTGTAACCGCACTAATGGTATCCGCATGAAGGAAGAGCGAATCTTTTTCAGAAACCTGGATAAAAAGTGCTTTATCGGTAACCATGAATCTCTCAGGGTTTTTATAATACCATGCATAATCACCCTTAACAATGATATTGTTACTTGTGTCGGTTATACTGGTATTGCGAAAGGCCAGACCATATCCTTTAGTACCGTCATAATATAGTGAGTCGCCCCTGATAACCTGTTGCTTGTTATCAATAATTGCATTTTCCCATATCCTGGAGATATCATTTTTTGTATCATACCAGCCCTTTTCGCAATAGAGATAAATACTGTCACCCTCCATTTCGGACGGGCCTGTGAAAAAAGCAGTTTCAGTTTCTGTATTGTAATCCATGGTATCCGCAGTCATCACGTAATCGGGATTGACAATATTCACGCTATCCTTAAAATGGAACAGGTTTTGTGAGACATAATAAATTCCGATAATGCTTGTCAATGTATTTTCACCGTTAATAATTTTTCCTCCGGTATTATACCGGGCAATTTTATTTGCAACATCATATTTGACTGACCGGGTATATAAATGGGTTTCCTTATCAATAAGCTCCACATTGCCATCTACTGATGCTGTTCGGGTAGATCCGTCATAGAAAAGACTGTCTCCCCGGAGATGAAGGGTATCGCCCTGCTGCATGTGAATTTTACTGTATGCTTTAACCTGGTTTATTCCTGTATAGAACCAGGCACTGTCGCAGGTCATAACAATCTCTTCCTGTTTCAGTGAAACATTTCCAAGGAGGCGTGAAAGCCTTTTCCCTGTGCTTTTTTCGATCTCATCATATAAGTCATCTGCATGCAATATTTCGATAATTCTCTTCCCCGGCTTTGGCTGAGGTATATTTTGGCCGAAGAGACCGGTGGATATGTACAGGATCGCTGTGAACAGTAAGATTTTTTTAAATATGATTGAATTAATTGAAGATATCATCGACGTTATTTCAACCATCCTTGTTCAAGGAATTTACATGATTTAAATTCATCACTGATTTTAATATAGGTTGCCTCGATTTTCGTTTGTATCCATTCCTGGTACGTTTTCTGACGTTCACTCATCATTGCAGCGTTATAAATGAACTGATAGTCATCTTTAAGGTTTGCCCTGTGGGCTGGTATTTCGTCATCCAGCCTTACAACCCTGAATACAGTATTACCTATATCATCAGTTGTCTGGAACGGTTCCGAAATCTCTCCCGGTTTAAGCTCTCTGATTCTTTTATACATGTCTTGATTCAGCTCATCAAGAGAAAACCAGCTTATCCGCTGATCTGCACTTACAAACTTGCCGCCATTAATTCTGCTGTCGAGATGACTTGAGAATCTGATGGCTGCATCTTCAAATTTCAAACTGTCTTTCCTGATAAGCCTGGTAATGCTGTCAAGTTTCACCATGGCTCTCTGTATCTGTTCAGGTTTTGCTTTTGGTCTGATAAGAATATGGCGGGTATTTGCAAGATCTCCCTTGCGGTCGATTAACTGAATAAGATGAAATCCGTATTTGGTTTCTACAATTTTCGATACTGTATTTTTTGAGAGGCTGAAGGCTGCATCAGCATACTCTTTTTCAAGTTCTCCTCTTAATTTGTACCCTACCTCACCGCCGTTGGCGGATGTTCCATCTTCGGAATTCAGGATTGCCAGCACACTGAAACTTGTACCGGCGAGTATCCGGCTCCGGATATCCAGGAGCTTTTGTCTGGCGTCCGCTTTATTTTCTTCATTCTCAGGAGGATCGAGCTGAATTAAACTGATCTGAACCCTGGCAGGGATCACAGGAAGGCTGTCTTTTGGTATTGCATTGAAATATCTTCTTGCATCAGAAGGTGTTATTGACAGCTCTGCTGCAATACTGTTTTGAACCTCGGATACTACCTGGTTTTCAATCATGGTTTTCCTTACATCCCTTCGGATCTCCACCATGCTCTTTTTAAAATATTCCTCGAGTGCTTTTTCGCTTCCTGCTGTCCTTATGGCCTCGTTTAACTGCATATTAACATCTGCCTCTACCATATCTTCGGTCACTTCGATACTGTCAATCCTGGCCTGATCAACGAACAATTTTGAAACCAGCAGTTCCTGAAAAACCGCGCAGCGAATGCCATCAACAGGAGTCTTATTGTCCCTCCTTCGCATGTCCAGCACGTTATTCTCAACATCTGACAGATAGATAACTTCATTCCCAACTATTGCAGCCACAGATTCTACAAGCATCTGCGAATATGTAGCTGAAATGCTCCCTATCAGCCCTAAAACCGCCAAAAACCCAAATCTTGTTCTTCTTTTCATTGTCAATATATCTTAAATCCGTTCTCTTTAAGCGCTTCATTATAGATTCCGTTTTCAAGGTCCTGAATGAACCTGATGCGACGATTATTCCAGATGATTCTTTTTATATCATCCCTTACATATTCGAATGGCGATAATGTACCCCTCAGCCTGTAATCGTTTATTGTAACCAGGCAGACGGATATTGAATCACTGGTTTCATAAAAACTGGTTCTCTTCAGGAAGTTTTCCTGGTTACTGATCTCTTCCTTCATCTCAAGAGAAAGCCTGTCCATTGTTATCCACTCTTCATTAAAATCATCAAATTTCTCGGCAAACTGGAAGCAAAGGCTTTCAAGTTCCTGGAAGTCTTTCTGCTTATTTGATCTTGCCAGTGACTTTATCCTGTTCAAACCGGGCGTCTCAACCGGCAGTTTGATAAACAGAGCTTTTATAATATTTGATGTAAGAACAAAGTTATTTTGATTAACTGAATAGTAATTTTCAAGTTCCTCTCTGGAAATTATTGTATCCATTTTCTGGAGCATCATCATCCGCTGATATTCATATACTATCAGGTTCAGCCTTGTTTCCTCAAGCTGTTTTTCAATATCTATTCTCTGATCTGCAGGCAGATTTGCTTTAGCCTGCTGGAACATGAGCTCACGTTTAGCCCATTTATTTATGTAATTCCGTATTGCAGCCGTGCTGTCATTCGGGGTAATACCTTCCGTCACCAGTGCAGGGATCTCATCATAATACAGTATTTCATTCCCGGCTTTGGCTACAGGAACACGTTTTTCCTGGTTGTCGTTGTTTTTACAACCATTAATAGCAACCGATATCAATATGATTAAAATAACTTTATTCATTCCCTAATCTCTTCTTTACTTCATCAAGAACTTTGCGATCAATTTCAACGGTATATTTTTTCTTTAATTGTCTGATCCATTCCTCAGTGAGCCAGTCCTGATATCCTGATATGATCTCTGTCTGGACCTCATTGAATGGCAGTGGCTCAGGTTCATTGACTTTCTTTATATTGATAAGCGAAGGATAGCTGTTATTAGTAAAGGAATGAATACCGGGGGTCCATTTAATATTGTCAATTTCCGGATCATCTCCAGTAAACCATTTACCTTCGGATATTGTAAGCAGCGTATCTCCTTTTACGTTAAATTTATCCATAAGTCTTTTGTCAGTACCGGGCTTTCGTGAGTACCTTCTATATGCTGAAGCAAGCCGTTTTGCTCCTCCTGGTTCCTTTAAGGTGTAAATCTTTGCCTCAATACTCTTCCTTGACAGGTAATTATTCTTATTCCGGCTGTAATAATCATACAATCCTGCCGAATCTTCCTGAACTTTGTCCCACACATTCTTTGAGGAGATATCGAACAGCAGTATACCATCATGAAATTCGTTCATCAGATACCTGAAATCCGGATATTTCTGTTCAAGAACAGAATTCTCATGGTTCATTAAATCATCTGCCATAATGGATTCGATTGAAGCATCAATATAGTACCCGGGATTTTCAGTAACAACCCTGTACCCACGCTTTTCCAGGTAATCTGCAAATTCTCTGGCCGAAAGATGTTTTTTGGCGTATGAATATATGTTCCCTGCCGGAATTTTATTACGGTCATATTTTGAAATACCCCGGATAATAAGTGTGTCGGTGTTATTTATAAACCAGGAATGAACCGCCGGATTTATCCAGAAGTTATACTCCTTCTTAAGCTTCTCGATAAATGATTTTTTCCCCAGCGAAATGAGGTTTGACTGGTTCAGTTTATTTTCAAGGAATGGTTTTGATTCTTCAAAGGAGCCCGGTTCTTTTCTGTCGAGAAGCTTTATAATATGAAAGCCATAGACGGAGCGAACAGGTTTGGTGTACTCTCCGGTATCTTTAATTGCAAACGCCGCTTCAGAAAAATCGCTTATAATCTCACCCGTACCAAACCAGTTCATTTCCCCACCGTTTGCCGCCGATTCTTTGTGGTCCGAAAAATCAGCAGCCAATTTGCGGAAAGACTCGCCGTTCCTTAACCGGGAATATAAATTATTTATCTCTTTTTCTGCTTTCAATACAGTTTGTTCATCGGAACCGGGAGGAGCTGCTTTCATGATATGAGTAACCCTTATTTTCCCTTGCGAAGGGCGCCTGTCAGATACTTTTATTATATGATAACCATAGGGTGTCCTTACTGGCAAAGAAACAGTTCCTGGTTTAAGAGTGTAGGCGGCTTCTTCAAATGGTGTTATCATCTGAAAAACCGTAAAATATCCAAGGTTACCACTATTAATCAATACAGACTTATCATCAGAGGTCGCTTTTGCTACCTGTTCGAAGACTTCTCCTTGAATTATTCTTTCCCTGATATCATTTGCCTTTTTAAATGCTTTAAGGGTATCTTCAGGCAGGGCATCCGGGGCACAGCTTACCAGAATATGCGATGCATTTACCTCTGAAAGTGACCTCTGATAAGCCTTGCGCAGCAGGTTTTCTTTTATGTCGGGATCAGTCAGATAACTTTGTGCCAGCTGATTCCTGTAACCGTTTAATTCATCCCTGAAGGCTTCTGTGGTGTCATAACCATATTCAATTGCATCAGCAACCTTAAGCTTAAATGCCGTAAATTGTTCAATGTAAGTAACCAGATCTGACTTATAAGACTGATCAATGCTCTTATTGTACATTCTGATGAACTCGCCCGCCTCCACCTTCCTGCCTGCCACTTTCATTATTATTTTTTCATCCGGTCTCTGGGCAAAGCAGAAACCATGGGTAAAAATAATGATTATGATTGTAAGGATGGATCTTATTTTCATCGCCATGAGCTGAGATCCGTTATTCAAAAGATTTTCTGCTGTAGTTAGGGGATTCACGAGTTATTGCGACATCGTGAGGGTGGCTTTCAATTATTCCTGAATGTGTGATCCTGACGAATTTGCCTTCCTTTTTCAGAATGGCTATATTTTTAGCGCCAAGATAACCCATTCCTGCTCTGAGACCTCCCATCATCTGGTAAATGACTTCCGATAAATTGCCTTTATAAGGCACCCTGGCCTCAATGCCTTCCGGAACGAGTTTACGGATATCATCTTCAACATCCTGGAAATACCGGTCCTTCGAACCCTGCTGCATAGCTTCAATTGATCCCATTCCCCTGTAAGCCTTGAACTTCCGGCCATTATAAATTATTGTCTCACCCGGTGATTCCTCAACACCGGCGAACAACGACCCTGCCATTATGGAATCAGCTCCTGAAGCCAATGCTTTTATAATGTCTCCTGAATATCTTATTCCGCCATCGGCAATCACGGGGATCCCTGATCCTTCAACGGCTTTAGCTACGTTGTAAATGGCTGAAAGCTGAGGGATACCGACTCCGGCGATAACCCTTGTAGTGCATATTGAGCCGGGACCTATGCCAACCTTGAGGGCATCAGCACCTTCAGCAACAAGTTTTTTTGCTGCCTCTGCAGTGCCAATATTTCCTGCAACAACCTCGGCTGAAGGATATGCTTTCTTTATTTCCCTTAGAATCTTTAGAACGTTTTTTGAATGAGCATGTGCTGTATCTATCACGATCGCATCAACTCCGGCATTGATAAGTGCTTCTGCACGCATCAGTGTATCAGAAGCAATACCGACAGCTGCTGCAACTCTAAGCCTTCCCTTATCGTCTTTGCATGAGTTTGGACGATCCTTGGTTTTGGTTATATCCTTATATGTGATCAGTCCGATCAGCTTACCGGTTTCATCAATCATCGGGAGCTTTTCAATTTTATGCTTCTGAAGAATTCGCGCAGCTGCCTCGAGGTTTGTCTGATGATTTGTGGTGATAAGGTTTCTGGTCATCACCTCGGTTATCTTCTTTGAGCTGTTACTTTCAAACCTGAGGTCCCTGTTCGTTACGATCCCCTTGAGAATCCCGTTTTCATCGACAACCGGAATACCCCCAATCTTGTATTCTGTCATAAGATTCACTGCCTCGGCAACGGTTGCTTTAAGTCCTATGGTGATGGGATCAAAAATCATAACATTCTCTGCCCTTTTAACCCTTTTTACCTGGGCAGCCTGCTTCTCGACCGACATGTTTTTATGAATCACACCTATGCCGCCTTCCCGGGCAATGGCAATGGCAAGCTCATCTTCTGTCACCGTATCCATGGCAGCAGAGACTATCGGAGTATTTATCCGAATGTTCCGGCTGAAAACTGAGCTTAAATCGACCTCCCGGGGAAGAACCTCGGAATAAGAAGGGACCAGAAGCACATCATCAAAGGTCAGTCCTTCATAAAGTATCTTTTCCTTAATAAATGACATTGTATGATCCTTTTAGTTTTTGTGGGCGCAAATTACTAAAAAAAACAGGACTCTGAAAACAAGTTCTTACATTTGTATATGGTTCAGCAACCTATAACTATTGAACAGTGCAAAAAAATTCTGACCAGGTACTGGGGATTTACTTCTTTTAAACCTCTTCAGGAAGAGATAATAAGGTCGGTGGCTGAAGGCCGCGATACTCTAGGTCTGATGCCTACTGGCGGCGGTAAATCGATCACTTTCCAGGTACCTGCCCTTGCCATGGAGGGAACATGTCTTGTTATTACACCCCTTATTGCATTGATGAAAGAGCAGGTAAGCCGGCTTAACAACCTTGAAATAAAATCATTAGCCATTCACTCAGCAATGTCAAGGGAGGAGATAGATATTACCCTTGAGAACTGCATTTATGGTGATTATAAATTTCTTTACGTATCACCGGAAAGGATCTCGACTCAGGTGTTTCAGGGAAAGATCGGACGTCTTACCCTGTCGCTTGTTGCGGTTGATGAGGCACATTGTATTTCGCAGTGGGGCTACGATTTCAGGCCGTCGTACCTGAAAATAGCATCACTGAGGAACCTTATTGCTCCCGAGGTGCCATTCCTTGCGCTGACAGCGACTGCAACACCGCAGGTCATTGATGACATTATGAATAAACTGGCTTTCAGGCAGAATAATGTGCTGCGTACCAGCTTCTTAAGGAAGAATATCTCATATCTGGTGCGACATGCGGAAGAGAAAGGCAGCTATCTGATCAAAACGCTTAATAAGGTGAAGGGCAGCGGAATTGTTTATGTGAGGAGCAGAAAGAGATGCAGGGAGGTTGCCGAGATATTGGCAGAAAATGGAATAAGCGCGGATTTTTATCATGCAGGTTTATCGGATGAGCTTAGAGACAGGAAACAGGCAGCCTGGACGACAGGCAAGACTCGCGTCATTGTAGCGACAAATGCCTTCGGAATGGGTATAGACAAAGCCGATGTCAGGTTTGTTATCCATTGGGATATACCTGATTCCATTGAGAATTATTTCCAGGAAAGCGGACGGGCAGGTCGTGATAATAAACCGGCATATGCCGTACTTTTATACTCACCATCGGATAAAACCCGGCTGAATGATTCTTTAAGACTGAAGTTTCCGCCCGTAGAAAAAATAAAAGATATTTACGATGCTCTGTGCAATTATCTTCAGGTTCCTCTCGGATCGGGGAAAGATAATGTTTTTGATTTCAACATAGCAGATTTTGTTTCCCGGTTCAGACTGCCTGTCATCGAAACTTTTAACAGCCTTGCATTTCTTCAGAGGGAAGGTTATATCGAATTTACAGAAGAGATTAATAATCCGTCGCGTGTACATTTTGTCGTCGGCCGCGATGATCTTTATAAATTTCAGGTCGCAAATGAGTCATTCGACGGTTTCATAAAGCTCTTGCTCAGGTCGTATACGGGCATGTTCACGGAATTTGTGGCAATAAATGAAGAGTCGCTGGCAAGAAAGGCCGCAATAACAAGGGACACAGTATATCAATACCTTGTGAAACTATCATCAATGAACATAATCAGGTATATTCCGGGGAAAAAAACAGCCCTGGTGATCTTTACAGAAGAACGCCTTGTCCGGAAAGCATTGATGATCTCTCCTGATAATTACCTCCATGTAAAAGAAAAATATTCCGCCCGTCTTGAAAAAATTATCGATTATGCAGAATCAAAGAACAGGTGCAGGTCGGTTATCCTTCTTGATTATTTTGGTGAGGAATCGGACAGGTGCGGGATCTGCGACGTTTGCAGGGAAAGAAATGAACTTGATCTGAGCAAATACGAATTTGACCTGATCCTTGAGGAGATCAAGGGTATCCTGGCTGGAAGGAATCCCGATTCGCAGGAACTGGTCGGAATGATAAACTACCCGGAGGAAAAAGTGATAAAAGTGGTACGCTGGCTGCTTGATCACAACAAAATTATTCCGGATAAAGATCACAAACTAAGTTGGAATACCTGATCTAAAAATGGTATGGGGTACGAGGTACACGGTTATTAAAATTCCCCCTTTGAATCCGCTTTAGCGGATCGACAAAGTCAACGGGGCAGGGGGATGTCACTTCCGTTTTTCCTACAATTCCGTAATATTAATATTCTTCCACCGGACCTTGATCCCTCCTCCGCTATGTATCTGGAGCATTATTCTCCCTTTGCCCTGACCAATTTTCTCGTCTGTCAGGTTGGTCATAATTTCACCGTTCAGCCAGGTCGTAACTTTATCACCCTCCGCCCTGATCCGCATCGTATTCCAGTCGTCTTTTTTGAGTATGTTCTCTTTTTCATCGGGGATCTGATATATCCAGCCTCTGCCGTATGATTCGTAAATACCTCCTGTGTCATGTCCGGGAGGAGCGACTTCAACCTGCCATCCTGAGATCCGGACACCACTTCGTATATACGACCTGATGAAGACCCCGCTGTTGCCATTGGCTTCCTGTTTGAATTCAAGACTCAGATCAAAATTATCATAGTATTTCCGTGTACCCAGGTAGCCATATTCTTTATCCGGACCGCTTTCACAGACAAGTTCGCCATTGTCAACATACCACAACTCAGTTCCATAGAGATCCCATCCGGTAAGATCCTTTCCGTTGAACAATGTTTCCTGTCCAGGCTTATCAGGTAATTCCTTGATCTTCATGTTTCTGAACCATATCCTGCTGCCATGATCCTGAAG
>Ga0154631_1205_pt4 | contig 35355 bp, 29 predicted proteins | sample Rifle2008BG13ft_FD_116060 | JGI IMG/M metagenome (GOLD analysis project Ga0154631, IMG submission 116060) | Bacteroidetes bacterium RBG_13_42_15 | reverse complement strand
GATAATTTGATAATGAGCTTCTTTATTTTACTATGAATTTGTAAATACAACTATGCCTGTATGCTTTGCCGGGATTCAGAATAGTAGACGGGAAATGGGGTTTGTTGATTGCATCTGCAAAATGCTGTGTTTCGAGACAGAAGGCCCATCTTCTTCCATATTTTTTGCCACCTTTGCCTTCTTCTCCATTTATCCAGTTGGCTGTATATAACTGCACTCCCGGCTGAGTTGTATGTACTTCCATTAAACGTCCTGACACGGGATCATATGCAACCGCAGCAAGCCCCAGTGTCCGTGTACGATGATTTAGAACCCAGTTATGATCATACCCTGCCCCAAATTTCAGCTGTTCATCGTCCTTTTCAATTTCTGATCCTATTTTTTTTGGTTTGGTAAAATCCATTGGTGTTCCCTTTACACTAAGGATCTCGCCGGTGGGAATAGAGGTCTCATCAGTCGGAGTAAAGAAAGCACCATTGATCGTTAATTCCTGGTCATAAATGCTTCCTGATCCTTCCCCTGCCAGGTTAAAATAAGAATGGCTGGCAAGATTCACCACAGTTGTTTTGTCGGTAGTGGCAAAATAGTCGAGCCGGAGTTCATTCTTATCAGTAAGAGTATATGTAACTGATACCATAAGGTTTCCAGGATAGCCTTCCTCCCCATTAGGGGAAAGATATTCCATTTTTACGCTGGAATCCGTAACAGAAGTAACATCCCACACAACTTTACTGAATCCTGTTATCCCGCCATGAAGATGGTTCGGTCCGTTATTTACAGCAAGGGTATACTGCTTGCCAAGAAGTGTGAATCTGCCTTTGGCAATACGGTTGGCGCATCGTCCGCATACTGCGCCCATATAAGGGCTGTTCCCTTTTATGTACTCATCGATTGTATCATAACCCTGTACAACATCCGCAAGATTGCCTTTGCTGTCTGGAACGAATATGCTGACAATTATTGCTCCATAATTTGTTATCTGGGCAATTAGTCCGTTTTTGTTTTTGAGAGTATAAAGGCCCGTCGGCTTTCCGTTGTATACTCCTTTGAATGATTCTTCCCTGATAATGTTCATAATCTAGTAGTATATTGTTAACGATATTAAATTGATGTTAAATCCAAAGTTTATAATTCAACCCTGCCTGCTCCCTGATGCCTGATGAACAGTTTATGGCATGAGCCTTTCCCATATACATGCTCAAGGGTTTTAACATATTTATTAAGAAGTTTCTGTGGAACAAATGCCTGAATGGTACCGGCAAATCCGCCTCCATGTACCCTCCATGCACCTTCACCTTTAAGCACAAGCTCACTAAGTGCCAGGGCAAGTGATACGTTCTGCTCCCTGACATTGATCACTGGATAAATATTCTGATTATACATATATGAACTGTAGCCTGAATCGACTACCATCCCCAGGAATGCCTTAAAGTCATTTCTCTCGAGCGCGGCCACCTGATCAACGACACGCTGGTTATCGCCCTGGAAATGAATTGCACGCAGTATAGCGCGGTCACCCACTTTCCCGCGTATTTTCGGGATAATTTCAATCACCTGATCCAGGCTGACCTGGCGAAGCACTTTTGCACCCAGCTCTGCAGCGACAGCTTTCATATCGACAGGTAATGATGCATATTCTTCATTCAGGTTGGCATGACTGCCTCCGGTATCAGTTATTACCAGGGAATAACCAGTAGCAACAAAATCGAATTTCACTTTTTTAACTACCGGTTTTGAAGGATCCTTGAAATCAATTGTAATAAGTCCACCCATGGCACAGGCAGTCTGGTCCATCAATCCGCATGGTTTGCCGAAATAATTGTTTTCGGAGTATTGTCCGATGATGGCATTCTTGATCGGGTCAACCTTACCTTTGTTGAACATTTCGCTCAGGATTGCACCAATAAGTACTTCAAAAGAAGCTGAAGAGCTTAATCCCGAGCCCTTAGGGACACCGCCGTCGATGCAAGCATCAAACCCACCTATAGCATGCCCGAGCTCTTTAAAACGCGAACAAATACCTCTCACAAGGGCGGCGGAGGTGTACTTCTCAGCCTTGACAGGTTTCAGGGAAGACAGATCCACCCCGAATTTAGGATAACCTTCCGATAAAATGTGTATTATATTGGTATTGTTTCTAGCAGCTATACATACATTGTCAAGATTAACGGCACCGGCAAGTACCCGTCCGTAATTATGGTCAGTGTGGTTTCCGCCTATTTCGGTCCGTCCCGGTGATGTGTAAAACTCAGCATCTTTGTTGCCGAATTCTTTTATGAATTGCTTAAGGAGGGCGGTATATCTTTTTGCATTCCTCTTTAATTCAGCCGGAGCATTGCCATATAGTCCGCGGAATGCTTTGTTATCGCCATTATTGATCTTAAGGATTAAATTTTTTGTTGTTGCCATGGATAATTGATTTTGAGAATTACGAATGATTGTAAATATAATAATTGTCCTGAAATAATAGCTGAGGCCGTCTCAGAACAATTTATGAGACGGCCTCTAATCAGCTAATTTGATATTTCTTTAGTTATTATCTGCGTTTACTCCCGACCAGAGCAAAGAATACAATATACAGATAGCATATTATAGGCAGGATAAACGCAAATCTTACTCCCAGTCCATCTGCAACAAGTCCCATGAGAACTGGTACCACAGCCCCGCCGACTATCATGGTATTGATAAGGCCAGAAGCCATGCTGAGTTCACCTTTGTCAAGTCCCTCCACACCAAGTGCAAATATATTCGGGAACATTATGGAGTTGAAAAATCCAACTGACAATCCAACCCATAATATCACAGATCCGCCGACGGACATGACAACTACCAGAAGCAAAGAGGCAATTATGGCGAAAACAGCCAGAGATCTGCTTGCGTTGCCTCTGCCCAGTTGCATTGCCAGATAGTTAACAAGAGCAATTCCAGCAAAAATGAGACCATCAGTTATTTCTTTCCTTACAAACCATCCGACAAACAAAGCAAGAGCAATCACCAGAACAGTGTACAGGTATTTCTTTGACTTTTCAACATTTGAAAGCATGAATGATCCATAAAATCTGCCGACCATGGCGCCACCCCAATAAAGGGCAATCATCATCGCAGCATCATTCCGGGCCATGTCCAGAGCTTCCTGGAAATATCTCTGAAGCATGGCGGCGGTTCCGACTTCAGCACCAACATAGCAGAAAATGCCGACTGCTCCAAGGACGACATGGGGATATTTCCATACGCTTTTCCTTTCGACGCCCTGGGTCGAAATTTCGGGAAGTTTCAGAAAATAGATCGCAATTGCTATAATGATAACAACTATTGCTATTATTAGAAAAGGAGTTGTAGGTACGTTTTCTGCGGCATTCAGTGCAGCATCTGCAGCAGTCTTGAAAACAAACAGGCCGGCAAGTATAGGTGCAAGATAGGTTGCGATCGAGTTAAGAGCCTGGGTAAGGTTTAATCTGCCTGAAGCAGTCTCCGATGGTCCCAGTGCAGTAACATAAGGATTTGCAGCTGTCTGCAGGAATACGACACCGCCTGCCATTATAAAAATTGCGAACAGGAAGAACGGGAAGGACAATGCCTTTGCAGCAGGAAAGAACAGAAAGCTTCCCAATGCCACAAGCAATAAGCCAAGAATTACGCCGCCCTTGTAGCCCAGCTTTTTAATAATGCCTCCCGCTGCGAAGGATAACACGAAGTAGGTAAAGAAGAAAGCACCGTTCACAAGCTGTGCCTCAAAGTTTGACAGCTCAAATACTGCCTTGAACTTATCAGCCAGCGTAATGTTGAAGGTGGTAACGAAACCAAACAGGAAGAATATCATTCCCATAAACGCCATCCCGGCTGTTTGTGTATTTTTCTGTTCTGTCATAGTGTAAGTTTTAGGTTAGACAAATTACCGATCATTTTTAGGAGGTAGTAAATTTACATTTAAAGATCGATATTCCTACGGTTGATATGTAAATTTTTAAAAATGACAGAAAATCTGAATTATGTTGTTGAATACCTATCTTTGCAGAAAAAAATATTGACCCGTTATTTTATATTTATCTCATTTAAAGGCACTTCCTATCACGGATGGCAGGTACAACCAAACACGGTGACGGTGCAGAGAACACTTGATGAAACGCTTACTCTCATTCTTGGTGAAAACATATCAGCAACAGGCGCCGGAAGGACTGATGCCGGAGTACATGCCAGGATTTTTTGTGCTCATTTTGACAGTCTGAATTCTGAACTGACCGCTGAGAAGAATTTTGTTTTCAGGCTTAACGGTTTCCTTCCCCATGATATATCAGTAACGGAAATAAGGAAGGTTCTGCCAGATGCACATGCCCGTTTCAGTGCAATTTCGAGAACATATAAATATTACATTTCACAAGCAAAAGATCCGTTCAATGATGATTCAAGCTGGTACCTTCACGGGAATCTTGATATTGAGTCAATGAACAGGGCATCAAAAATATTACTTAATCAATCAGATTTTACGAGTTTCAGCAGGCTGCATTCGGATAACACTACTAATATCTGCAAAATTTACCACGCCGGATGGGAACAAGCGGGCAACAAACTGATATTTACAATTAAGGCAGACAGGTTTCTCAGGAATATGGTAAGAGCTATTGCAGGCACAATGGTTAATATTGGCAGAGGCAGGATGAGTCTTGATGAATTTGAAAAAATCATTCTGTCGAAAAATCGTTCATCGGCAGGTATGTCAGCTCCTGCCAAAGGATTATTTTTGTCAGCTATTGAGTACTCTGATGAGATATTTGTCTGAAAGGAAATATTTGAATCGTTTCATCGTTTGTTATAGAAATCAAATAAGATAAACATTTATAAACCATATGCATATGATACTGATCTCTGCACTTTCAGAGCCCGGGGCCGCTATATCTTCATCTGATCAGGCCACAACTCTTCTCGATCTGTTGATGAAAGGCGGAATCATAATGATTCCAATCATACTTTTATCCCTTATCAGTTTTTACATTTTTATTGAAAGAATCGCCTATATAAGGAGAACAACCTCTATTGAGAAAGGACTTTTGACAGCGATCACAGGTGAATTGAAGAGTGGTAATTCCAACAACGCCCTGATTCATGCAAGGAACAATCAGGCTGCAGTCGGCAGAATTCTTGAAAGTGGAATTGAAAAGCTTGGGAAACCCCAGAGTGAGGTAGAAAGAAATCTCGAAACCACCACCAATCTGGAAATTACGAAGATGGAAAAAAATACCGGCTATTTAGGTATAATAGCAGGTATCGCGCCAATGCTTGGATTTATCGGTACTATTTCGGGTGTTATCAAAATTTTCTATAACATTTCTCTTGCCGATAATATAAGTATCGGAATAATTGCCGGCGGACTCTACCAGAAAATGATCTGCAGTGGTGCGGGCCTTATTGTCGGAGTTTTAGCTTATGCAGCGTACCACTATCTTCAGATGAAGATTGACAGGTATACAATAAGGCTTCAGGAATCTCTTATTCAATTTTTAAAGGTCCTGTGAAATGAACATCAGGAGAAGCAGGCAATTTAAGCCAGAAGTAAGTACCTCATCTTTAAATGATATCATGTTCTTTCTGCTTCTGTTCTTTCTGATTGTTTCCACACTGGCCAATCCCAATGTGATAAAAGTGCTGTTACCAAAGTCAAAAACTGCTCAGGAAATAGACAAACAACAGGTAAACCTTACAGTTACAGAAGACAGAAGGTACTACATTGATCAGAATGAAGTTCTCTTATCCGAGCTTGAACAGAAACTGCAGGATCATGTCAGAGGTATCGAAAATCCGACAGTAGTGCTCCGGTTTGCAAAAAACTTAAATATTCAGGACCTTGTCGATGTTCTTGAAGTTGGTGTAAGGCTGAATATTAAAATGGTAATGGCGACGGAAAAGTCAAATGCTCCATTGTGAAATCCCGAAATAATAATCTGTGAATTGCAGGGGTGTTGCATGCAACGCCTGTACCAGCATCTCAGAGAGTATCGCTATTCCATATTTCCCAGGATCTTTCAGCCTGGGAATAAAGCATTTTAAGACCCGTAAGTATTGTACATCCCCTCTCCTTTCCCATTTTAAGAAATGAAGTAACCTCAGGATTATAGACCAGGTCAAAAAGGATGTGATTGTTATCCAATAGATCATACTTTAGATCAGGTTTACTTTCTGTATCAGGATACATCCCCAGTGGAGTTGTGTTAATTATCAGCTGAGCATTCCGGATAATCTCAGAATTTATATCATGATATGTCAGGCATCCCGATTTTTTCTCCCTGGAAATAAGTGTATAGTGTACATTTATTCCTTGTAATACATAACACACTGATTTTGAACTTCCGCCTGTGCCCAGTACAAGTGCATTCCTTACTGCAGGAGTAATAACAGATATTAAGGTATTCCTGATCCCCGTGATATCGCTGTTAAATCCATGCATTTCGGTTTTATCCTTAGTTCTTACTATCCTGATGACATTAACAGCTCCAATAGTATCCGCTTCCGGATCAATCTTATCGAGATATTTTATTACAGCCGATTTGTAGGGTATTGTAACATTGAGCCCTTCAAGTTTCTCATTATGAATTAATTCAGGCAATTGATCCAGGACTGTGAGAGGATAATTATCATACACACAATCTGTAATCTTCTCCCCTGAGAATTTTTCAGTAAAGTATTTCTTTGAGAAAGAGTGTCCCAGAGGGTAGCCAATGAGTCCGAATTTTCTCACAGTTTACGGATCTTACCTTTTCAGATTATCAGGCAGGAACTGGAAAAAAGTATCTCCCCTTAGTCCAAGGCGAAGAGTTTCAAGCGGTATTATCTCGTTAGGAGCAATATTCCCGAGATTGACATTTGAGCCAAAGTGCTTTATGAACCAGGCCTGTTGAGTCTTAAGCGGAGCCTCCCAGATTACATTCTCAAGCTTCACGTGTTCAGAGATTTCCCTGATCAATGAAGTATTTACAGAACCATCGTCGTTATAGATTCCGATTGTACCTGATTCGCGTGCCTCGGCTATTACTTTTGCCGAGCCGGCATTCAGTTCTGACTTCATCATTTCGACCCATTCGTCAGGCGTATAAATTACATCCTTTTTCTTTGATCCCACCTCTGATATAACAGTTCCTCTTTTTGCCAGAATGCTGATATATTCGAGTTTCTTATTATGATCGATATCATATGATCCGTCGGAGACTTCAACAAGCTCAATTTCATGTTTATCGAGAAGTCCCATATACTCATTAAACATATTTCTGATTACAAAAGCTTCAAAAAGTGTACCCCCGAAGTAAGGAATACATCCTGCTTTTTTGTAGATCTTTAACTTATTTTCAAAACCGGGAGTAATCAGAGATGTGCCAAATCCCAGTTTAACAAAGTCGGTATATTCACTTCCCACCGACATGAAATCTTCAGCTTCCCTTATGCTGAGGCCTTTGTCCATCACCATGGTAAGGCCGGAGTTTCTTGGTTTGGCAGGACGATCAGGAATAAACGGAAGAATGGTTTTCATATGCTAATGGTATGAGGTAAGAGGTATGAAATTTGTATCAGAATCAGTGAAGATAATAGCTTTCGAGAAGCTTCTTTATTTTTCGGGTAAAGATATGAACCGGAAAAATATCATGAAAATCCCTGAAGAGCTCTTTATCTACTTCCAGTGCAAGCAATAAATGTCTGTGTGCTTTGTCCATAAGTCCGCTGTGCAAATAAAAGGAAGCAAGGAGGTAATTTATTCCCGGTACATCCCCGATCACTTTATATGCCTTTTCGAGGTATGGTAAAGCTTTTGGGACAAAGCCATCGTACAGGATAATCCTTCCAAGATCGGTCCAGACCTCATTATAATATGCATCAAGCTTTAAGGCTTCCCTGAAACACCTGAGAGTATCTTTTTTTTCATTTTTAGCATAATGAGCCTTCCCCAGCATATACCATATTTCAGGATTTTCGTCATCAAGCCTGACTGCTTTTCGCAGAAATATAAGGCTATCATCAGGGCTTCCCGATTCAAGGGCAATAATACCCAGTCCGAACCATGGATCAGCATATTCGGGGGCAATTTCAATAGCTTCATGATAATATTTCTTTGCCAGAACCAGATCGCCGGTTTTTTCATAGGATTCGGCCAGATATGTCATTGCCTCAAAACTATCAGGCTCATTTTCAAGATATTCATGATAAACCGGGATGGCATCGCTGTATCTTTCAAGATTACACAAAATATTGCCTTTATTGAAAATTGCGAAGGCATTTTGCGAATTTATGGCAAGGGCATAATCATAGGCTTCCAGGGCTTTGTCATATTCTTCCTGCTTATTGTATATAATCCCCAGGTTATACCAGGCACTGTCGGAAAATGGCTCACTCTCAAGATACTTTAAATAGCACGAAATGGCATTCCCAAAATCTTCAGTTTTTTCATATGCATAAGCCAGATCGTAAATATGGGCATAAAAATCAGGTTCAAGCCTTACGAGCTTTATCAGGTAAGGGATCAGATATTCGTAATAGTTAAGGTTTTGAAGGACTGATGTAATTGCGAACAGGATGTTGCCGGTATCATCCGAATCAAGCGTCAGAGCAAAGTCGAACATTTTTTTTGCTCCCTGGATATCTCCAAGAATTCCCATGGCAGTACCCTTTGCCACATAAATCTCATGATTACCGGGCTCAATATTCTCAAGTTTCTTTAAAATCCTGAGAGCTTCAACTGCCCGTCCCTTATCGAGAAGCACTCTGGCTTTTCTTAGCTGGATTGAAACGGAATGAGGGTGTTGTTCGGAAGCCAAAATAGCAGCTTCATAAGCTTTTATCGAATTGTTGCTTTCAATATAGTAATCGATAATAGTCTCAAATTCAATTACATCAAAGAAATAGTTTTCATTATTCTTTTTCATCCGTTCGAATTTCTGAACGGCATTCTTTAACTCTTCCTCATAGGAATAACTGAATTTATCGTCTTCCATCCCCAAATAATCTCGATTACAAAAATAGTAACATTTTCAATAATCCATTTTTGGCCATCTGCATATTATTAACATTTTAATATTTTTTTAAACAGCTGAGAAACAATATCATATGAACCAACTATGCATATTTTTCCATTTTTATTATTTCTGAACGCAACCTGAAGGGCCTTTTTTACATCTATTGTTTTAGAAACTAAACTTTAAACCTCATATACCTAATTTACCCTAGAATTAACCTAAATTCTACCTTCGAAGAACCGGGCATAAACCCGGTTTTTCATTTTATTATTTTTAGCAATAATTTTATTATTCCCCTCACGTTTTAATATTTACACATGCTGTTTCAGCCGTGAAAATGAAAAAGCTCATAACATATTTCTCCTCAGCCGGGCTAAGTGCACTTTTAATGCTTTCATTGATATCATGCACCAAAAAGACAGATAATCCGATTAAATTTCAAAAAGGAACATTTCCTGATTCTCTTATTAATATTTCGGCTATCAACTCCGAATATGACGATTATAATCTCGATATTCATGTCCTTTCAGCCATCAATCCCCTCCTGTTTTCAAGCAACAGGGGCAGCAGTGGAGGCCAGTTTGATCTTGTTCACGGAACATTTTCATATATATTCGACCAGGGAACAGGTGATTTCACCCTTAACGGTGAAATCACAAATGATGCTTTCCTGACCAGGCTTGTTTCTAAAGTCAATACTGCCGGAAATGACTTTGGACCATACCGGTTGTACAGTGCTCTTGACGGATTTGAATACCTTATTTTGTCCTCGGTCAGCAATGGCAATCTTGATTTTTTCTATACGAAAAACCTGCCCTATTTTGGAACTTCAGTGCCAGAAATATCAGGTCCCTTTCCTGTTAGCCTTCTCAATTCAGTCTCGGATGAAGCATACTTCTGCTTTGACACTAATCAGGATTCAGCCTATTTTTCATCAAATACCGAAGGCAATTTTGATATCTGCCTGCATACAAAACCAACGGGAACGCTTATTGATGCCTGGTTGAGCCTCAGTTATGCAACTTCCTCAAAAGTTGATATTCTGAACAGTACCGGTGATGATAAATGCCCTTTTATTTACAGGAAAGTAATGGTTTTCGCTTCAAACCGGGACGGAGGCTCAGGAGGATATGACTTGTATTTTTCAATATTCAGCAATGGCAACTGGGGAGCCCCAACTAATTTCGGCTCAGGGATAAACACTGCATCAGATGAATACCGGCCTGTTATTGCTGGTGATGAAGAATTCACAAATCAGTATCTAATGTTCTCCTCAAACAGGCCGGGCGGCCAGGGGGGATTCGATCTCTATTTCACGGGAATAGATTTTGCCAAATAATCAATGTTTCGTGTTGCAGGTTGCAGGTTCAACACAACAACATGCAACATGCAACGTGCAACTTGCAACGCTTATCTATTGCGAACTGCCATAAGAGTGTTCCTTAGAAGGGCTACCCTTGTCATAGGGCCAACACCGCCAGGGACAGGTGTGATCCAGGAGCATTTAGGGGCAACATTTTTAAAGTCTACATCGCCGACGAACTTCCATCCTGACCTTGTTTCAGATGAAGGAAGGCATGTTGTACCGACATCAATTACGACAGCTCCCGGTTTTACCATATCAGCCCTGACAAATCCGGGGGAACCCATAGCCGCTACAATTATATCCGCCCTTAAAAGATGATTCCGGATAGCTTCCGTTCTGCTGTGGACCACTGTTACAGTAGAATCCATCCCTTTCTGCGACATCAATATGCTGAGCGGCCGGCCGACGATGTTACTTCGTCCGATTATGACACACTCTTTTCCCGAGGTCTCTATCCTGTACCTCTTAAGCAGTTCAATAATTCCGTATGGAGTGGCGGGCAGGTATCCGGGAAGCCCGATAACCATTTTTCCTATATTGACCGGATGAAAACCATCAGCATCCTTATCGGGATCAATTGCTTCAATGATCTTATTTTCCGAAATGTGGGCAGGCAGAGGAAGCTGAACAATAAAGCCATCAATATCAGGATTGTCATTAAGCTCAGCAATATTATCAATAAGTTCCTGTTCAGATATCTCTTCCTTAAGTCTGATCAGGGTTGATTGAAATCCCACCTCGGCACAATCCTTAACCTTATTATTCACATAGGTTACACTCGATCTGTTATCTCCTACCATTATTGCGGCAAGATGAGGTATTTTTCTGCCCGATTTTGCCCTTTTTGCAACCTCTTCAGCTATCTCCAGCTTTATTATTGATGCTGTTTTCTTACCGTCGATAAGATTATACATACAGACTATTATTTTCTGCCCACCATTCTGGCAGCATTCTTGTTTTTGGTCACCATCTTCATCATTCTCCGGGTTTCATCAAACTGTTTAATTAGTTTGTTCACCTCCTGGACAGAGGTACCGCTACCCATGGCAATTCTTTTCCGCCGGCTACCGTTGAGTACTACCGGATTGGTCCTTTCCTCAGGGGTCATGCTTCTGATAATTGCTTCAATCCCTTTAAAAGCGTTATCATCGATATCGAGATCTTTCACAGCTTTTCCAACACCGGGGATCATCGACATAAGGTCCTTGACGTTGCCCATTTTCTTAATCTGCTGTATCTGGGATATGAAATCATTAAAATCAAACTGATCCCTGGCTATTTTCTTCTGGAGTTTTCTTGCTTCCTCAGCGTCGAATTGCTCCTGTGCTTTTTCAACAAGCGAAACAATATCGCCCATGCCAAGGATCCTGTCGGCCATTCGGGCAGGATAGAAGATATCAATTGCATCCATTTTCTCACCGGAGCTGACAAACTTAATTGGCTTATTGACAACAGATTTTATTGATAAAGCAGCTCCCCCGCGGGTATCGCCATCAAGTTTTGTAAGAACAACACCATCAAAGTCAAGCCGTTCATTGAATTCCCTTGCAGTATTGACTGCATCCTGACCCGTCATTGAATCAACAATAAAAAGTATTTCATGCGGATTGACAGCATCCTTTATTGCTGCAATCTCATTCATCATCTCCTCATCGATCGCCAGGCGACCGGCTGTATCAATAATTACCACATCGTGGTTTTTCAGTTTTGCTTCCCTGACAGAGTTTTTGACAATCTGTACAGGATTCCTGTTGCCCTCTTCGGTGTAAACAGGGATTTCAACCTGACTGCCAATAACTTTTAACTGCTCAATTGCCGCAGGCCTGTAAATATCTGCTGCCACAAGAATCGGATTTTTCCCCTTTTTGCTCTTTACCCATTTTGCGAGTTTTCCGCTGAATGTTGTTTTACCTGATCCCTGGAGACCTGCAACAAGTATAATTGAAGGATTGATTTTTAGATTGATATCAGATTTATCACCGCCCATAAGGTCGACCAGTTCATCATGAACTATCTTGATCATCATCTGGGAAGGATTGACTGATTTAAGGACCTCCTGTCCAAGAGCCTTGACTTTTACCGTATCAGTGAATTGCTTGGCAATCTTAAAGTTAACATCGGCATCGAGAAGAGCTCTTCGGACTTCCTTAAGTGTTTCGGAAATGTTAATCTCTGATATCCTCCCCTGTCCTTTAAGGATCTTAAAGGATTTTTCAAGCCGGTCGCTAAGATTTTCAAACATAGAAAATATGGTGATTAAAAATTAAAACTACATTCTTTCAGGCATTTCAATTCCAAGCAGCCACATACCAGAGTACAATACCTCGCTGGTGACTTTTGAAAGGAAGAGCCTGAAATTTCTCAGGGAATTATTCTCTTCACCCAAAATTGAAAAGTCGTGATAAAACTGATTATATTCCCTGGAAAGGTCGTAGCAGTAATTAGCAATCAGAGAAGGACTGAATTCTGTTGCAGCTTCTGTAACCGTATCGGAGAATTTTCTAAGAAGTTTTACCAGGGCAAGCTCTTTGGATCCCGGTTTTGCATATACAATTGCTTCTCTGTCAGGTACTATTCCCATCTGGCCGGCCTTTCTGAAAACCGACTTTATCCTGGCATAGGTATATTGAATAAATGGTCCGGTATTACCATTAAAGTCTATGGATTCTACAGGATTGAAAGTCATATTCTTATGTGGATCAACTTTCAGGATAAAATATTTCAGGGCTCCCATCCCTATTTTTCTGAATATTTCTTCCTTTTCTTCATCCGGGAAATCGGCCAGCTTGCCAAGTTCGAGTGAAACAGATTTCGCTGTCTCCTTCATTTCCCTGATCAGATCATCAGCATCGACTACTGTCCCTTCGCGCGATTTCATCTTACCTTCAGGAAGTTCCACCATACCATACGAAAAATGGATCAGCCCATCGGCCCATTTATAACCCATCTTTTTCATTAATGCCCTTAATACCTGAAAATGATAATTCTGCTCATTTCCCACAACGTACAGGGTTTTATCGAAATGGAAATCGTTTTGTCTGGCAACAGCTGTTCCAAGGTCCTGGGTCATATAGACTGCTGTTCCATCCGCCCGTAACAGGAGCTTATGATCAAGACACTGGGCAGTCAGATCGACCCAGATGGAATTATCATTATGCTTATATAATATGTTATCATTCAAGCCATTCAGGACTATTTCCTTTCCTTTAATATATGTATCTGATTCATAATAGATTTTGTCGAAATCGACTCCAAGCATTTTATATGTCTCATCGAATCCTGCATACACCCAGGAATTCATTGTTTTCCACAGATCAACAACTTCACTGTCACCGTTTTCCCATTTCAGTAACATTTCCCTTGCTTCGAGCATGAGCGGAGCTGAATTTCTTGCATCGGCTTCATTCTGTCCGCTGTTGACAAGCTCTTCAGCCTGAGCCTTATACTCCTGTTCAAACTTCACATAATATTTACCTACAAGATGATCACCTTTTAATCCTGCCGATTGAGGAGTCTCTCCATTGCCATATTTCTGCCATGCCAGCATCGATTTGCATATGTGGATACCCCGGTCATTTACAATATTTGTTTTTATCACTTTATGTCCGCAAGCAGAAAGGATCCTGTAAAGAGAGTATCCAAGCAGATTGTTGCGTATATGTCCCAGATGCAGAGGTTTATTAGTGTTCGGAGAAGAATATTCAACCAGGATCACATCAGGATTTTTTACCCGGCAGTTGCTGAAAAGATCCTTTCCGGCCGACATATCAGCAAAGTATTCAATCCACCATCTATCTGAAATCTCCAGGTTCAGAAAACCTTTTATGACATTAAATCCCGCGACTGAGGGGAAATAGGTTAAAATATAGTTGCCTATGCTTTCACCTGTTTTTTCAGGAGTGTTCTTCGAAAAACGGAGCAGGGGAAATACAACAAGGGTAAAATCCCCTTTAAACTCTTTTCTGGTTTCCTGTAACTGGATAAGGTTATTGGTCACCTCGCTATTATAAAGGACTCTGACAGCTTCTTTGATTTTATCCTTTAAAATAATCTCCATTTTAGTTCAAAAAATTTATTGCCAGCAAATATAACATTTTAATAATATTGACGTATAAACCGGTATTATAAGAGGCAATGAATGCTGTTTTTCGTGTCTGATCGCCAGTTTTTATATTAACAAACATTTTTATTTGACAACTGATCATTTCTTTTTGATGAAAAATTCAATAACGAATAAAAAGATATTATACTTTTGAGTATGATATTTAGTTATAGAGAAGGAATATTAAAACTGAGCCTGTTATGAAGGAGCTAAAAAATATGTTTATCGAGCAATCTGATAAGACACCACTTGTTGATTTGAACTATTTGAGCGGTGAACTTATACTATCAGGTAAGTCAATACCGATCAATGCTCCCAGGATTTTTGAACCTATCCTTGACTGGGTCAATGAATATGTTAAAAACCCAAGACAAACAACAAATTTAAGATTAAATCTTGAATATTTCAATACTGCTTCTTCAATCTGGCTGGCAAAAATTGTAAAATCCCTTACGAGCATTAATAAACCGGAGTATGTACTTATCCTTCATATATACTTTTCAATTGAAGATTTCGATGACATAGATGATATCAAAGATGACCTTAGTCCTTTAATTGATGTTATCAGCAACACAGTAGTAAGCGTGGGATTAAAGATCTACGGAACCGATGAAAGCGGAAAGATCTTAAAAGAATCCATGATATTTATTTAGTTTTGCTGCATAAATATCCTCTCTCCAAATAAAATTTTCTTGTTTTTTTGACCTAATTTTATTGCTGTAAATTAATTACATTACGCCATGCGTAGAGTTTGTTTTGTTTTCCTATCAATATTTATCGTTATGGAAACATTTTCCCAATCCAGGCAAACAGACAGGCAGCCGGTTGCTGCAGGACGATTCTATTCTGCAGATAAAGAGACACTGGAAAATGACATTAACCGGTTGTTTGAGAGTTGCGTTAAGACATCACCACACCCGAAGGTCAGGGCAATTATCAGTCCACATGCAGGATATATTTATTCAGGTAAGGTTGCCGCTTCAGCTTTTTCAGTAATTGACCGGAATACAGCCTACAAGAATATATTTGTGATCGGATCCAGTCATATTATGGCTTTTGAAGGAGCTTCTGTGTACAATACAGGAGATTTTGTTACCCCATTGGGAAAGCTTACCGTAAATAAAGAAATTGCCAATGACCTGAAAAAGGATAAGCTTTTCAGCTTTCCGGTTAATGCTCACCTTCAGGAACACAGCCTCGAAGTCCAGTTGCCGCTTATCCAGTACTATTTCAGGAATATACCCCGGATTGTTCCCATAATTATTGCAACTAATAATGTCAGTAACATAAAAAAAATTGCTGAGATACTGACGCCCTGGTTCACGCCTGATAATCTTTTTGTAATCAGCAGCGATTTTTCACATTATCCTGCATACAAGACAGCCTATGAAGTCGACAATGCCACTGCAAGCGCGATTGTTACAGGAGATCCGAAGAAATTCCTCGATGTACTTCAGAAAAATTCAGGCATTAATGACCCCGGATTATCGACCAGCATGTGCGGTTGGACCTCAGGACTTCTGCTGCTCTATCTGGCAGAAGGAAATGCCAATCTTGAATTTAAGAAGATCGATTATAACAATTCGGGTGACTCACGCTATGGAAGCAAGGATGAGGTGGTCGGCTATAATGCAATTGCACTCAGCGAAAAGAATTCCCCGGCACAGGCAAAAATGGCCCTTTCGGATGAGGTAAAATTCAGTGCCAGGGAAAAGGAACAATTGATAGCACTTGCGCGTGACAATATAAGATCCCTGCTATACGATAAAAAGAGAATCCCGGTCAACGAGGAAACTTTGCCAGATGTATTCAGGAAACCATACGGAGCTTTTGTGACTTTAAAGATCAGGGGCTCCCTCAGAGGATGTATAGGTAAATTTATTTCTTCCGATCCGCTTTATAAAGTGGTACTGGAGTCATCACAGTCTTCTGCTTTTGAAGATCCACGTTTTAATCCACTGACCAAAGAAGAACTGTCAAAGACTGATATCGAAATAACTGTCCTTGGACCCATGAAGAAGATCAGCAATATTAAGGAGATCGTGCTGGGAAGGCACGGTATTTACATAAAGAAGGATTTTCGTTCAGGCACAATGCTGCCCCAGGTAGCAACAGAGAATAAATGGAGCGTTGAAGAGTTCCTCGGTTATACTTCACGCGACAAAGCCGGAATCGGCTGGGATGGATGGAAAGAGGCTGAAATTTATATCTATGAAGGAATAGTACTTGAAGAAATGGAAAAGTAACTATGTATCATGTCATTAGCACAGGGTTAACAACGATCATCCTATATCTTGTCAGTTACTTTTTTTACCGGAGCGGGTTTTATTCTTTACAATTTCACAGGAGACTCTGGAATACAATACTGGCTGTTACATTTGTTTTTACAGCTCTGGCAGGTCTTTCCCTGGCACTGCAGATAACCTATAAATGGGATATTCCTGTAATAAAAACTATTCTAAAATGGCATGTCGAGGTTGGAATTGGCATGGCTGCAACGGGGATGTTTCATCTCCTTTGGCACTTTTCATACTTCATAAAAATATTCAGGAAAGAGGAAACCGGTGATACTGAAAATATCCGTAGTTATCCGGACTCAAAAACAGATATTGCAGCAAATCTGTTCATTACAGGATTTATAAGTTCTTCGGTGCAACTTCTGTTGTTAAAGGAGCTTATGAACATCACTGGAGGTTATGAATTGATCGCCGGTGCTTTTCTCTGTTCATGGCTTATCGGTTCGGCCGCAGGCTCAGGCTTGGCGCCCAGATCATCCATGACAGACCTTGGGAAAATAAATCTGTATTTTTCATCCGGTCCTCTAATTTCTGTTCTTTTGTTACTATTGTTGTCAAGGCTCTTCCTGAGGACAGGAGAAACTCCTTCTTTCCTTGCAGGCATCGTTTTCACAGGCCTGGTTCTTGTTCCGTTCTGTCTGATTTCCGGATTTACATTTATTAAGCTATTATCAGCCGGGACAACCAGGAATTATATTCCCGGAAAATCATTCTCGATTGAAACTGCAGGAGGGATAGCTGCCGGAATTGTAATTTCAATTCTAAGTGCTGGAATTCTTAATACTTATCAAATTCTTTTACTCATTATCACTCTGGGGATTTCATATACCATTCTTACATTTTATCTGACGAACAAAGGTCATAAGACTGGTTTTAAATTCGCTGTATTAATATTCGCAGTTTTAACAATTATTTCATCACCCGATAAATTCTTCAGGCAGATTCTGTTAAGGGGGATAAAAGTTGCTGAAACGGAAGATACACCTTACGGCAATGTAACACGGGGTGTTTACCACGATGAAATAAGTACCTATTATGATCAGAGGCTTTTGATTTATAATAATGATGCCGTTGAAAGCGAAGAGGATATTCATTATGCAATGCTTCAGGCTGATAACCCTGAAGACATACTTCTTATCTCGGGGCCGGTCAGTTCACGTTTACAGGAGATAAGCAAGTACGATGTTCAGAAAGTCATATATGTGGAACGTGATCCTGCCCTCACGGAAATAACAGTACCGGCAGGCATGGAATTATCTTCAGTGCTGAGAATTGAAAATGAAGATGCATTCAGTTATATAAAAAATACAAATGAAAAGTTCGATGTGGTAATAATGCTGCTCCCTCCGCCTTCATCACTCTCATTGAACAGATTTTATACTCATGAGTTCTTTGCAGAGGTAAAGGGGAAAATGGATTCCGGAGGCGTTTTTTCGTGCTCGCCGGGTATTAATCCTAATTATTTCAACAAAGAGTCAGTCAATTTATATTCTTCAATTTATAACAGTCTTAAGTCTGTATTTAAGAGTGTGGTCCCTGTCAGCGGCAATAAACTATATTTCGTTGCCTCAGAAAAGGATTTATCAACCTTTATCTGCCAGCTTGCCCGTGAAAAGAATATCAATAATAAATATGTTGGCCCTGATTATCTGTCCGACGATCTGATAACTGCCAGATCAGATGAAGTGATTTCACTTCTTGACAGCAGCATAAAGAGGAACAGTGCCACTCTGCCGATCGCTTGCTTTTATTACCAGTCATTCAATCTAAGTAAAAATATGAGCGAGAAGATACCTGCAATAGTCCTGTTGGCTGGCCTCTTCGCCCTCTCATTAAAAGCATTGAGGAAAGATAACGGGATTATGTATTTTAGTGCATTAGCCTTAGCCGGCTTTGAGATTATTCTCCTGCTTGTGCTTCAGCTTACAGTCGGAAATATGTACCAGTTAACCGGATTGATAATCGCCGGGCTCATGACGGGACTTGCAGTTGGCTCAGGTACAAATATCACAATCCTTAAAAACAAGTACTTCATAAAAGTATTTCTTTTAATTTCCCTGTATATTATTATGGGTTTTACAGCAGGGAAAATTATGACACTGAGCAGTCGGTTTGTTGTAGTAGGATTATTGGTTCTTGCGGGATTCTTTCCTGCAGTCGTCACCGGTAGTTTTTTCCGTGATTTAACCCCGGCAGGTAAGTCAGATTCGAATACTTCAAGAGTCTATAGTGCGGATCTGGCCGGTTCTGCTGTCGGATTTATTGCGTTTTCAGGGCTGGCTGTTCCTCTTCTGGGAGTTACTTTATCCATTTTTCTTCTGCCGGTTCTGGTTTTCACAGGCTTTCTGTTTGCGTTAATGAGCAATAAACGCTTGTTTTATTAACTTTGTGAATCTTACAAATCCGGGAAATGCAAAACAGGAAGTGTTATATGAGTAAGCGGCAGTTTCTTAAGAAATGCGCTGCATTTTCAACTGGTATTTTATGTCTGCCTGGTACTGAGATTATTTCAGATGTGTTGAACGAAGAACAGAGTATGTTCAGAAAGGAAGCAATGTTCCAGGAAGAGACTGCAAGGGGGATAATGTGCAGGATTTGTCCAAATGAATGTGTCCTGAAGGAAGGTGAACTGAGCAAGTGCAATAACAGGAAAGTAATCAAATCGAAACTATATACTCTTGCATATGGCAATCCATGTTCGGCAAATGTCGATCCAATAGAGAAAAAACCGCTATATCATTTTCTCCCGGGAACAAGAGCTTACTCAATTGCGACCGCCGGATGTAATCTTGTTTGCCTGAATTGCCAGAACTGGACAATTTCGCAGACCAGTCCGGATAAGACAAGAAATTTTGATCTGATGCCTGAGAAAGTTGTATCGGAGTGTATCAGCAAGGGCTGCAAATCGATTGCGTACACCTATTCGGAGCCTGTGACATTTTATGAGTATGCGTATGACACTGCTTTTCTCGCAAAAAAGGCCGGAATAAAAAATATTTTCAAATCGAACGGATACATATATCCTGATCCACTTAAGAAGCTCTGCACAGTAATTGACGCAGCCAATATCGATCTGAAAGCCTTCACTGAAAGCACGTATCTGAAACTCTCAGGAGGGAAATTACAGCCTGTGCTTGATTCGCTCAAGATTTACCGGGATATGGGCGTATGGCTTGAGATCACAAACCTGGTTGTTCCTACCTGGACCGATAACATGGAAGAAATAAGAAAAATGTGCAGATGGCTAAGCGTAAACGGATTTAAAGAATCACCTGTTCATTTCAGCAGGTTCTATCCCACCTACAAGCTCGAACAACTCCCTCCCACTCCGGTCGATATTCTTAATAAAGCAGCGCAGATAGCTGCTGAGGAAGGATTGACATATATTTATACTGGAAATATACCGGGGAACGAATTATCCGACACAAAATGCCCCGGTTGCAGGAATACATTAATTGTTCGTCAGGGATACCGGATAGCTGCCAACAATCTGACTGACGGAAAATGTAACAAATGCGGGAAGATCATTGAAGGGATTTGGAGTTAAAATCAACTGATTTTTTCCGGATCGATAAACTAAAAAGGATCCAATGAACCAGGCTGAAGCTAAGGAACGGATTGAAAAGCTGCGCACGGAGATTGAAGAGCATAACAGGAGGTATTATGTATTGAATCAGCCTGTCATCTCCGACTTTGAGTATGATCTTCTGATTAATGAGCTTGAGACCCTTGAAAAAAAGTTTCCTGAGTTTATTGTCGAAGAATCACCCACACAACATCCAGGCAGCGATATTACAAAAGAGTTCAGGCAGTATGAGCATAAATATCCCATGTTATCTCTCGGAAATACATACAGTTATGAAGAACTCCGTGATTTTGACAGCAGACTGGGCAAATCTGTTTCAGGACCTGTCGAATATGTATGCGAGCTCAAATTTGACGGAGCTTCGATAAGCATCACATACATCAACGGAATTATGACAACTGCTGTTACCAGAGGTGATGGTACAAAAGGTGATGATGTATCGGTAAATGTCAGGACTATTAAAAGTATTCCGGTAAAAATTCATGCCGGCGGAATTCCCCGGGAGTTTATTGTCCGCGGGGAAATTCTGATGCCAAGGTCAGTTTTTAACGAACTGAATGAGGAAAGGGCAAAGGAGGGAGTTAATTTGTTTGCCAATCCCCGAAATGCTGCATCAGGAACACTCAAAATACTTGATCCGTCGACAGTGGCTTCAAGAAAGCTGGATTGTATGTTTTATTTTCTTCTGGGAGAGGACCTTCCTCACGGAACCCATTATGAAAATCTTATGGAAGCTGCCGGGTGGGGTTTCAAAGTAGCCGACAGTATAAGAATATGCAGGAACATCGAAGATGTAATCAGGTTCATAGGATCATGGGAAAACAGAAGGGACGCACTTCCATACGAAACTGATGGCGTTGTAATAAAGGTTAATTCTATTGATCAGCAGAAAGAGCTTGGTTTTACAGCCAAATCGCCACGGTGGGCAATTGCTTACAAATATAAAGCAGAACAAGCCGTAACTAAATTATTATCAGTATCCTATCAGGTTGGAAGGACAGGTACCATAACTCCGGTGGCCAATCTTGAACCTGTTATTCTTGCCGGCACAACTGTGAAAAGAGCCTCACTCCATAATGCAGATCAGATATTTCTTCTTGACCTTCATTTTGATGATATGGTTTATGTTGAAAAGGGGGGTGAGATAATTCCCAAAATTGTCGGGGTTGATTCCTCTTCCAGGAAAGAAAACAGCAAGGTCGTAAAATTCATTGATATATGTCCGGAATGCCGAACACCGCTGCTTAAAAACGAAGGGGAAGCAAATCATTTTTGCCCGAACTATTTACATTGTCCTCCCCAGATTAAAGGAAGGATCGAACATTTTATCAGCCGCAGGGCTATGGATATTGAAGGATTGGGAGAAGAGACAGTCGATCTGTTGTTCAGCAAGGGACTTATCAGGAATGTAGCAGATCTTTATGATCTGCGGCTGGAGCAGTTGATCCCGCTTGAACGGATGGGAGAGAAATCTGCTTCAAATATCCTGAACAGCATAAAAGGATCAGTCAATATCCCATATTACAGGGTACTTTATGCTCTGGGAATAAGACATGTTGGAGAAACAGTTGCAAAAACACTTGCCTCCCGTTTCAAATCGCTGGATGAACTCGTGGCTGCTGATGAGGAAACACTTACCGGGGTCAGGGAAATAGGTCCGAAAATTGCATCGAGCATAATTTCATACTTCCGTGATCCGGAGAACATTGAGATTATCCGGAGGTTAAAGTCAACAGGGATTAAATTGAGCAGTGAGACATATAGTGCCTATACAGGGAATTCTCTGGATGGGAAGGTCATTGTGATCTCAGGGGTTTTCAGAATGCATACCCGTGATGAATACAGGGAGCTTATCGAAAAAAACGGTGGTAAAAACTCATCATCAATCTCGGGAAACACTTCATTTATCCTTGCAGGTGACAACATGGGACCTGCAAAAAGAGAGAAAGCAGAAGAGCTGGGAGTACAGATAATAAATGAAGCAGAATTTCTGAAAATTATTGGTGAATAATAATAGTTGCACGATGATTACATTTACAAAAAACTGTTAGGTTTGCATCATGGAATTATTCAGGAGCTTAAGGGTCAGGGCAGGAAGATCGATGCTGTCGGGCAGGTTGGCAAAAACGACCCGGAAACAACGTTACATCAATTTCTGCAATATAAAAAGCATTGGTATTGTATGGGATGCCTCAAAACCAGAGGATTTTGTTAAATTATCGAGGTTCCATCAGAAAATGTCTGAACAGAATAAGGAAGTAAAGATATTCGGATTTTTCCCGGGGAATATACTTCCTGACCAGTACGTTGCAATAAGGTTTCTTACATGCTTAAAAAAGACGGAGGTGGACTTTCTTTATCGTCCGGTTACACCGGACAGTAAATCTTTTATAAAAACAAAATTTGACGTATTAATTGATATCAATTTCAAAAAGCATTTTCCCCTGGTTTATATTACTTTTCTTTCTGAGGCATATTTAAAAGTAGGGTTGGCCGATTCAGAACCTGAATCTTCTCCTTTCGACCTGATGATTTCCCTGAAAAGTCCTGTCAGTATCGATAGCTACCTTGACCAGGTTATTTATTACCTTGAAATGATAAATTCAGAATCAGTTAAAAAAGCGGTTTAATTATCAGATGATGAAAAAATTTAAAGGAACAGGTGTAGCTATTGTTACACCATTCAAAAATGATTCAAGCATTGATTTTTCAGCCCTGGGTCGTGTAATTAATCATGTAATCAATGGGGGGATTAATTATATCGTTGCCCTGGGAACAACAGGTGAATCTGTAACTCTGACAAAAGATGAAAAGCAGGCAATTATTTCGTATGTGGTTGAAGCTGTCGACAGCAGGGTACCGCTTATTGTTGGTGTTGGAGGTAACAATACCCAGGAAATCATCAACACTATAAGGCATATTGACGCTACAGGTATAGATGGATTGCTTTCAGTTGTTCCTTATTACAATAAACCTACGCAACGAGGGATATTTCAGCATTTTAAAGCAATTGCAACTTGGAGTCCGGTTCCGGTAATAGTTTATAATGTACCGGGCAGGACAGGTTGCAACATGTCAGCCGACACCTGTCTTGAGCTTGCTCATAATTGTGAGAATATTACAGGGATAAAGGAAGCTTCAGGAGATTTAAGCCAGATGATGAAGATAATAAAAGGAAAGCCTGAAAATTTCGGACTTATTTCAGGTGATGACATGCTTACCATCCCGGTTATTGCGGCAGGTGGGATCGGAGTTATTTCAGTCCTTGCCAACGCATTTCCCGCTGCATGTGTTGAACTAGTTAACAATGCTCTCAAGAGCAATTTTAAATCAGCCAGAGAGATCCAGTTCCGTTATCATGAAATGATTGAGCTGTTGTTTATTGAAGGTAATCCGGCAGGGATAAAAGCAATGCTGAGTGTAATGAATATCTGCCAGAATAATCTGAGACTTCCCCTGGTGCCTGTCAGCAGGCCTGCCATAACAAGGATTCAGAAAGCCATTGAGGAGATCAATAAAATCTGATTATACGGAAGTTCTGGGATTGACAGGAGCCGAAGGCTGATTCATCCCGTGACATTGTTTATATTTCTTTCCGCTTCCGCAGGGACAGGGATCATTCCTGCCTACTTTCTTTTCAACTCTGACCGGTTCTGCCTTTTGATTTCTGTCAGGTCCTCCGCCACCAGTACTGCTGTACTGTGAAAAGTCACTCTTTGAAGCCCTGTATTTACTCATATCAACCTGCCTCCTGCGTTGTGCTTCTTTAACCTGATCAGGATCCTGGGTAGGAATATGTCCTTTCATTAATGTACTTACAACGTCTTTGTTGACCTTGTTAAGCATGGTTTTAAACAGTTCAAACGACTCAAATTTATAAATAAGCAAGGGATCTTTTTGTTCATAAGTAGCGTTCTGAACCGATTGTTTCAATTCATCCATCTCCCGAAGATGCTCTTTCCATGCTTCGTCGATTGTTGCAAGAACGACTGTTTTTTCGTACGATCTTGCCAGTTCCCTGCCCTCCGACTCTGCTGTAGCCTTAAGGTTGGTAACGACCTGAAACACTTTCACCCCGTCAGAGATCGGGACTACCACATTCTCATATACATGTGACATCCTTTCGTATACATCCTTCAGCACAGGATATGCCTGTTGGGATATAGTATCAACTTTCCTTTTATAAGTGTCAAGCACCTTAGCGTATACCGCTTCAACAACCTGTTCAGAACTGTTTTTCAGAAAATCCTGCTGAGGCACAGGGGAATCCATTGAAAATGAACGTATAAGATCGAAGTCAAAATTTTCAAAATCACCCTGCTTATGGTAACTGTCAACCAGATTATCAGTAACATCAAACATCATATTGGCCACATCGACAGAAAGCCTTTCACCGAGAAGCGCATGTCTCCTTTTCTTGTAAATCACTTCCCGTTGCGAATTCATAACATCATCATATTCAAGGAGCCTCTTCCTGATTCCAAAGTTGTTTTCTTCCACCTTTTTCTGGGCACGCTCAATAGATTTTGTTATCATCGGATGCTGGATCATTTCACCATCCTTCAAGCCAAGCCTGTCCATTATGCCTGCTATTCTTTCCGAGCCAAACAACCGCATAAGCTCATCTTCGAGAGAGACGAAGAATTGCGAAGAACCCGGATCACCCTGACGACCGGAACGTCCACGGAGCTGACGGTCAACACGCCTTGACTCATGGCGTTCCGTACCTATAATTGCCAGCCCTCCGGCATCACGAACTTCCGGGACAAGTTTTATATCCGTTCCCCTTCCAGCCATATTTGTGGCAATGGTAATTGTACCTGTTTTTCCGGCTTCTGCCACTATTTCTGCTTCACGCTGGTGCAGTTTGGCATTCAGAACATTATGCCTGAGACCTTTCATTTTAAGCATCCTGCTGAGCAATTCGGATATTTCAACCGAAGTTGTACCTACCAGAACCGGACGTCCTTTCTTATTCAGCTGAACAATCTCATCTATGACAGCATTATATTTCTCCCTTTTTGTTTTATATACAAGGTCCTCCCGATCATCTCTTATAACCGGACGGTTAGTTGGTATTACAACTACATCAAGCTTATAAATATTCCACAGCTCACCGGCTTCAGTTTCGGCTGTACCTGTCATCCCGGCAAGTTTATGATACATCCTGAAATAATTCTGAAGGGTAATGGTAGCATAAGTCTGTGTGGCTTCTTCAACTTTTACGTTTTCTTTTGCTTCGATAGCCTGATGCAATCCGTCAGAGTAGCGGCGACCCTCGAGGATACGACCGGTCTGTTCATCCACAATCTTGACCTTGTTATCTATCACAACATACTCGACATCTTTGTCAAAGAGGGTCCATGCCTTAAGAAGCTGTGTCATTGTATGGACACGTTCAGACTTAACAGCATAATCCTGAAGCAGTTCATCCTTCTTTTTAAGCTTATCCCTTTCGTTAAGCCCTGCTTTCTCAAGATCTGCTATTTTGGAACCGACATCAGGCAAAACAAAGAAACTGGCATCCTCAACTGAATCGGAAATAAGATCGAGGCCAATTTCGGTAAGTTCGATTGAATTTACCTTTTCATCAATAATAAAATAAAGCGCATCTGTTACTTTAGGCATCTCCTTGCTATTGTTCTGCATATAGAAGTTCTCTGTCTTCTGTAAAAGAGTTTTGTTTCCCTCTTCACTCAGATACTTTATAAGAGCACTATTCTTGGGCAGACCTTTGTATGCCCTTAACAGGAGCTTGCCCCCCTCTTCATTCTTGTCTTCGGAAATAAGTTTCTTTGAATCGGCAAGTATTTGTGTAACAAGTCGTTTCTGGGCACTAACCAGCTTGTCAACTTTAGGCTTCAGCTCATCGAATTGCTGGGTATCGCTTCTAGCTGTCGGACCTGAAATGATAAGAGGCGTACGTGCGTCGTCAATAAGCACCGAATCAACCTCATCGACTATCGCATAATGATGTTTACGCTGAACAAGGTCCTCAGGATTAATTGCCATATTATCCCTCAGGTAGTCGAAACCAAATTCGTTATTGGTCCCGAAAGTAATATCAGCATTATAAGCTTTCCGTCTGTCAGCTGAATTTGGCTGATGTTTGTCGATACAATCTACCGTAAGACCATGAAACTCATAGATCGGACCCATCCACTCAGAGTCACGTTTTGAAAGATAATCATTGACTGTAACAATATGAACGCCTCTCCCGGCAAGTGCATTTAAAAAGACAGGAAGCGTTGCCACGACAGTTTTACCTTCACCTGTGGCCATTTCTGCAATTTTTCCCTTATGAAGAGCAACTCCTCCTATCAGCTGAACATCGTAGTGAACCATATCCCAAACGATTTCATTGCCTCCGGCAATCCACCTGTTGCTCCAGATTGCCTTATCGCCTTTTATACTAATGCTTTCCCTTGTAGCTGCAAGATCGCGGTCATACTGACGCGCAGTCACTTCAAGGACACTATTCTCCTTGAATCTGCGGGTAGTTTCTTTTACAAGTGCAAAAGCCCTTGGAATAAGTGTATCAAGTTTCTTCTCAAGCTTTTCATCAATAAGCTTTTCGATCTTGTCTATTTCATTGTAATATTCCTCCTTCCGGTACACATCCTCTTCAGCCTCAGCTTTGCCTTTCAGCGATTTTATTTCGTTTTCATCGGGTTCAATTTCGTTCAGGATCTCAATTTTCAAAACTCCTGTAAGATCCCTTAACTGATCATTTGACAGATCTTTAAGTTTGTCATACTCCTTTAATATTTCAATTGTATATGGAGTAATCTCCTTGATATCCCTTTCATACTTATTCCCTAAAAAAAGACCAAGTACCTTGTTTACAATATCCATTTAAAACTGTTTTACAGATTCTTTAAATACTCCGCAAAATTAGCGTTTTTTCAGATTTGGAATTCAAAAAGCTGATTTATCAGGTCTTTATTTGATAAGAATGTACTTAATGGTTTTTGTACTGTAACCATTATTAATCACAATCAGATACAATCCCGAAGGATTTCCTGCAATATTTAGTGTTGCCTTTTCTTCACCAGATGATTCTTCCCTGATTATACACCTCCCTGTGATATCATACACACTTATATGCACCGGTTTTAAGATTCCGGGACTTTTAAATATAACATTCACCATGCCATTCCCGGGATTTGGAAAGACTTTAGTGCCTATGGTGCTCTTTTCTTCAACCTGGTCGATAAGTGGCTTTATTTGCAGGTCGTCGACCACCCATCCCCAACCATTGGCATAAGGATCAGAATATATAGTGAACCTGATAAGCAGAGAGTCCCTGTCAAAAGTCTGGTCTGATATTCTGGGATAATAAGCATGTTGCTTCATCATTGACTCTTTACCTTCAAAAGTTGAATTTTGTCCATTAATTGAGCTGTTATAGGCTGTTTCCCATGATGGAATAATTCTACTGTCGTATCCGTCGATCAGGCCGAACCAGGTTTTTCCATAATCCCCTGATGCCTCTATGATAACATAATCATAAAAATCAGAAAATCCGAATACCGAACCTTCAGCTCCGGGTTCCACAAGTACCAGTTCTTTGAACGAGACTTCCATTCCGGAGGCATCAAAGATTACCGGATGACGCAGAACAGAGCTGAATTCCAGGCTTTTATAGTCTTCATCGGGGCTCTTATAAGGATGTTCCGAGTGCAGGGCTAAACTGCTAAAGCCAGCTGGCTGGGCAATTCCAAATCCGGAATTAAAGAAATCAGAAACTCCATCCGAAAAATCTGTTGAATAACTGTTTACAGCTGGTAAGAGAGTCTCAATCCTGATAGAATTATAGCCGGATGCAGGAGAAATACCCATGTTACGGCCTGAAGCTTTATCAATAGCAATAATCCGATATTCCACGGAGTCTCCTCCCTTAAGCAATTCGGGTTTCACAGGCAGACTTGCTGTATATTTTTCCGGGCCGACAGATCTTAGCCCATAGGATTTAGATAATCCGTTATTCACCCTGTATTCGATAAAGACTGTGTCAACTTCAAGATTATCTGTCACATTAGCTTCAAAATATATTGAATCGATCTTTTCAAAGAAATATTCCGGAGGCGAATGAGATATAACCGGTTTCACAGTATCAGTTCCAATATAAACACTGTAAGGATTTTCTTCTGCCAGGGAAGGAGATTTATACAACCGGGAAAATTCGTCGGAAGTAAAGAAGTAATAGTCTAATTTGGTGTTGAATGCAGGAACTTGTATCTTCCCTGAATAAGAATCAGCTGATGAGAGCGACTGCATCATCAGCGTATCGGCAGTTAAAAAACCATCAAAGGAATAAACCAGGCCAACCATATCTTTATTATATGTGGTATCGGACCTGATATCTGCAGACAGTTCGATTTCCGAAAGGTGTTCTTCAGTATCTTTGACCTTCCGGGCGATTATCCTTGTATTGATCCATCCCAGATCGCCAAGTATTGACAGAGTGAGATTTCCGGGATCATGTATTGCTTCGCCATAATCAATATACGGTGTCATGAGGGCATTAACCTGGCTGGTTCTTAATTCATCCAGGTGGGAAACGCTCGAACCCGGATCCCATGTTGAGGGAGCATAGAGCCTTGCCCTGCTTCCGGATAAATACCTGCGTGTAAGGGGTCCGGAAAAATAGAGCTGGCCTCCGACAAGTTCATTATAAAGATCTTCTGAATTTTGCCTGAATAGAGTCGTATCGGTAAGTCTTTTCTCAAACAGGTTCTCGACAAATTTGTCATATATCATTGGTATTGTACCTATTCCATATGATCCAGCAGCATTCTCAGCATCCAGACTGTCAAAGAAACCGAGCCCATGACATAATTCATGAAGTACAACAGTAACAAGATCATATTTTGAAACCGGGGTATTTCCATCTGTGCCGAGGTACCATTTTGCGGTACTGTTAAGCACCAGTTCAACATCTGCTTCATGGTCTTCATTAAGGCTTCTTCCGGCTATCTTTTCAGCTACGGTTACAGGATAGAACGCCATTGGCTCAAGAGCGTCTATCCCCCAGCCTCCGGCAAAACCGGTTATTGAAGAATTACCTAAAACGCCAGCCGTTGATATTCTTGTCCACGATGCCTTGACTGTCAATTTAAGGTCCGGCGGCAGCATCGATTCGATTATCTTTACAGCATAATCAACTGCAGCTTTGGCTTCAGCTGAAAAGCCGGTGTAAATAACTGTAATTACTCCTGCTCCCTTAGAGCCTGATTTTGTCGAGAAGCTTTTAGGAGGCGGAATATAGACCTTATTAATCTTATTACCGGCATAACAAATACCAGTGATGGAACGGTTAAATATCAGTCCCTGAGCCCTAAGATTTGAAAAAGGAAATGCAAACAGAAAAAGAAAAACAACAACTAAAAATCCAGTTAGCTTCATGTAGTTGCCGGTGTACCAGATGCCGGCCCTCTTAAACTCATAATATCCCTGTCAAACTGATACATATTGTTTTTTCCAACAAGGTTTACCTTATCCAGAATGGTCCTGACGGAAGCTTCTTCCTCAATCTGTTCATTTACAAACCATTGGAGAAAACTATGTGTGTTGAAATCTTTTTCTTCGAGAGTCAATGCAACAATTTCATTTATGCTCGAAGTTATAAACTCTTCATGCTTAAGAACCTCTTTAAACATCCCTTCGACGGTTTTATAATCTGTTCCCGGTTTCTTGATAGCCGGGATAATTGCCTGGCCGCCCCTCTCATTTACATACCTGATAAACTTCAGCATATGCATTCTTTCTTCATCGGCCTGGGCATATAGCCACGACGCCACACCGCTGAAGCCATTTGTTTCGGCCCATGATGCCATTGCCAGATAAAGGTTCGATGAGTAACCTTCTCTATCTATCTGCCTGTTACAGATATCTTCTACTTTTTTCTTTAACATAATAGTAAAATTTAGTTTTTCAGTTTATAACAATTGTCTTATTCCGAATGTTCAACCTTTAGCAAGTCCTCAATTTTTGAAACGAGGTCATTGATTGAAAACGGTTTAGAAAAAATTGCGTCCGCACCAAGTGCTCTGGCCAGGTCCAGGTAGCTTCCGGGGCCTGCTTTACCTCCGCCCGAAATGGCGATCAGCTTAATTCCGTGTTTCATCTGCCTGATTTTCATGATTACCTTTAAACCATCCTCATCGGGCATTATAAGGTCGGTGATTACCAGATCGGTCACTCCGGGTTTGAAATGAATCAATGCTTCTTTGCCATTTTCGGCTTCAATAACAATATGATCTTTCAGAGTGAGAGCTGTTTTAAGCATTTCCCTGAATTCTTTGTCGTCCTCAATAATCAATATAACTGACATTGCAGAAGCTTTAAATTTGCTATTGGTGACCGGTAAATTTTATTATGTCCGAATTTAATAATTCTTCTTCAGATTATTATTGTTTTGCACATTGATCAGCATGTAACCTGCGTTAAACAGCCAATCCTTCTGAAACCGGCAGGTAAACCTCAAAGACCGATCCTTCATTTTCTTTGCTCGACACAAGGATATCACCCTTCAAATCATTCACAATCTCACGAACAACTGATAATCCAAGGCCCGTACCCTTTCCCGCTTCCCTGGTTGTAAAAAAAGGCTCAAATATCTTTTGGATCTGCGATGCATTCATCCCTGAACCGGTATCTTTAAATGTTACAACGGCATAATGATCAGCTACGATATCCCTATTAATCAATAACTTAACCTTACTCCCGTCGAGTACCCTAATGCTGGTATACAATGTTCCGCCTCCTTCCCCCATCGACTGGATAGCATTTGTAATCAGGTTGAGAAACATCCTGAACAATTGTACAGGATCAGCTAATAAAGAGATTCCTGATCCCGGATTATCAGATTTTATATTAATGTCAGCTGGAAATGCAGGTCTGACAAAATCAATCGCCTCCTCAAGAATTTCACCGGGATTGATATAAATTTTTGTCTTTTTGGTATGCCTGCTGAAAGCCAGCATCTGGTCTGTAAGGGATCTGGCTCGTGAAACAGCTGTCAGGATCTTACCTGTTTTTTCTGATAACCGGGAATCATTAGAAAGATCCTCATGCAGCATTTCAGCATATCCCGAGATCGTCGCAAGAATATTATTTAAATCATGGGCTATTCCAATGGACAGGAGATCAGATTTCGTACTTTCCGGAAAAACCTTCTCTTTGTCAGATATCTTCTGACCGGATCCATTATTCATTATATCAGGGCTTTTATCCAAGCGTTGAACAATTAAAGAACCGGGTATCAGGTAATATCAAGATTAAAAGCCTTCTTTAGCTCTTTCAATTCGGGATATTTTGCTACAAGATAATTGTATTTCTGTTCATCCGAATATAAAATCTCATTTGTATCAGAAAGATCAACAATTGTCTCAATATCAATATCCTTCGACTTGAATCTATTATTCAGAAAGTTTATCAGCTTTTGTTTATAATTCTGGATAAAAAGATCCTTCTGAGCGGCATTGCTCAGATGTACTTTTATTATATGATCATTTTCCACCTCAGTTTTAACCGATTTAAACATGCTTATTACTCTTGCACCATCGCCTTTAAGAAGGTCGGTAAATTCATTCCAGGTTCTCCCGAAGGAGGAAGTATTGAACTCCTCCTGGGTCCCGGATTCGTTTTTCGGTCCTGATTCTTCAGCAGGTTTTATAGAGCTTTGAGTAGCTTCCTTTTCTTCAGCGATTATGTTCTTAATTGAAAACGATTTGGTATGCTTCTCAATTACCGGAGTGTGTTGACCTGATTGGAAATCTTGCTTCCTCACTTTTAAGCCTGGCGGATCGGAAGTTTCTCTGATTATTTCAGATTTTGATGGCAGGGGAAGCTCTTCCTCTTTTTTTGAATTGAGTGTCAGGTCAGACTTTTTTTTTTCAGTTTCCTCAGAAGCACTTCCAGTAAAGTGGCACAACCGTATCAGGAATAACTCCACGTGCAAACGGGGATTTTTACTGGTCTTATAAGAGACGTCGCAATTGCTGCCATGCTCAAGAGCTTTGAAAATAAACTCTTCCGGACATGCTTTTGTCTGATGAAGGTATCTTTGCTTAATAGCAGGAGTAGCTTCCAGAAGCCTCATGGTTACTTCATCCTTGCATACCAGAAGGTCTCGAAGATGACTGCTGAGTCCGGAAACAAAATTATGACCATCAAAACCCTTCTGGAGAATCTCATTGAATGTCATCAGTACTGATGAGATATCCCCGCAAAGCGCTCCGTCGATCGTTTTGAAATAATATTCATAATCGAGTACGTTGAGATTCTCAATAACATCCTTATAGGTGATATTTTTGCCGCTCAGGCTAACGATCTGATCGAAAATAGAGAGTGCATCCCTCAGGGCTCCGTCAGCTTTCTGTGATATTATATGAAGAGCCTCTTCTTCAGCACTCACTCCTTCATTTTTTGCCACATACATCAGGCGTCCCACTATATCTTCAATACGGATCCGGTTAAAATCGAAGATCTGGCACCTCGACAGTATTGTGGGTATGATTTTATGCTTTTCGGTGGTGGCAAGTATGAATATTGCGTGAGCCGGCGGTTCCTCAAGAGTCTTCAGAAATGCATTGAAAGCTGATGAGGAGAGCATATGGACTTCATCAATTATATATATGCTGTATTTCCCGATCTGAGGAGGTATCCTGACCTGGTCGGTAAGGCTCCTTATGTCATCCACCTTATTGTTTGAGGCCGCATCCAGTTCATGTATGTTAAATGATCTCAGGGTATTGAACGAGAGGCACGATTCACATATATCACAGGCTTCACCATTATCCTTCAGATCACTGCAGTTAATCGTTTTTGCGAAGATCCTGGCGCAGGTTGTTTTACCCACACCTCTGGGTCCGCAGAAAAGGTAAGCCTGAGTAAGATGTTTGTTTTTTATTGCGGCTTTAAGTGTATTGGTAATGGAATCCTGTCCCACTACCATATCAAATGTTGCCGGGCGATATTTTCTTGCTGATACTATAAAATTCTCCATAAGATTATTGACTTTCGTCCCAATAATATATGCTGAAGCACAAATATAGTTAAAAAGCAATCCCGGTAAAATCCTGTGAGGAATTTAACGGGACAGGGATATTAATAACAGAGCCGGTACAGGTACATAATGATAATGATAATGACCTAATTTTATTTAATTAATTTTTCTTTAAGAAAAAAAATTGTACTTTTGCGAGCCGAAAACACTAAAATTTATAAACAGTTAATTATTATGTTAAATCAGTACGAAACCGTTTTCATTACAACTCCCGTTTTATCTGAGAACCAGATGAAGGAAGCGGTACAAAAATTCAAGAAGGTCATTACCGAGAACAACGGTGAGATCATTCATGAAGAAAACTGGGGCCTTAAAAAACTGGCCTACCCAATTCAAAAAAAGTCGACAGGCTTCTACTATCTCATAGAATTTAAAGGTACCGGCGATCTAATTGAAAAACTTGAAGTGCAATATCGCCGCGACGAGAGGATCATAAGATTTTTGACCTTCAGGATGGAAAAATTCGCCATCGAATATGCAGAGAAGAAAAGGAAACAAAAAGAATCAGGTAAATTGAAGGAGGAATAAAATATGGCACAGAACGAATCAGAAATAAGATATTTGACTCCGCCAACTGTCGAGGTCAAGAAAAAGAAATACTGCAGGTTCAAGAAAAACAGGATACGGTATATCGATTATAAAGATCCTGAATTCCTGAAGAAATTCTTAAATGACCAGGGTAAGATATTACCCCGCAGGCTTACCGGGACTTCGCTTAAATACCAGAGGAAAGTGGCAAAAGCCGTGAAAAGAGCACGTCATATTGCTCTTCTTCCTTATGTTACTGACCTGCTAAAATAAGGAGGATTGTTTATGGAAATAATATTATTACAGGACGTTAATAAAGTGGGGCAGAAGGACGACATCGTGCATGTCAAAAACGGGTATGCCAGTAACTATCTCATTCCAAATGGTTATGCTATTGCAGCCATTCCTTCAGCTAAAAAGATGCATGCTGAGAATCTGAAACAAAGAGCCCATAAAGAAGAAAAAATCAGGATCACTGCCCAGGAAATGGCTTCAAAGCTTGCTGAAATAAATCTTGTTGTAGGCGCCAAGACCAGCTCTTCCGGTAAGATCTTCGGTTCGGTCAACACAATTCAGATTGCGGAAGCTTTAAAGGAAAAAGGATTCGATATTGACCGGAAAAGCATAACGCTTCCGGAAGATCAGATCAAGGAAATCGGCAAATATAAAGCTGTTATTAAACTGCACCGGGAGGTAAAAGTCGAGGTTGAGTTTGAGATTATCGCAGAATAAAATTACTAATATTCGTCGTGATAATCTTTCCGGCGCTCATATTTAAGGTCTGAAAGAACAGCTGCCTTGACCCTTATCGTGAAGTTCCACATTTTCATTGTACCGTTTGGTATCCAGTTAAAGCTCATATCCCAGCAATGCAGGTCACGGGTAATACCAATCTGGGTCATTGTGATTTCACCATGTGTGAAATCGTAACCACTTGTGTAGGTAATTGCCATTTTCTTTGTAAGAGTCAGATTGCCATTTACCGAAAGGGTCTGAGTCAGCATGGATTTAAAAGCAGGTTTCGAGTAATTAAAATTATAACTTACTCTCATTGACCATGGCACATCAAATATTGAATAGCCATATTCATCAAACATCGAACCTTCCTGGTTGCCGTTTGCCTGATCCATCCTTCCCGGTTCCTGATCCTGAGCTGATAAACCTGATCTGGTACTTTGCGGCGGAGAAGCGGTTGCCTGTTTATCCTTATCGCCACTTATCAGCCGGCCAAGATCAAAATCGAGGCTTACTGAGAAGTTAGTCAACCTCATAAGCTTCTTATTCTGAGCATACGCAAAAGTTCCGATAGTTGTACCTGACTTGCTCAAACCATACAGAGAAAAACTGCTGTTTGCCGAAACACCTATATTTTCCAGAAGAGTGGTCCTCAGGCCCATCGAAACCGGCGACC